>Ga0326727_10003987_pt1 | contig 45713 bp, 35 predicted proteins | sample MB2enrmetagenome_FD_207643 | JGI IMG/M metagenome (GOLD analysis project Ga0326727, IMG submission 207643) | Lab enriched peat soil microbial communities from McLean, Ithaca, NY, United States - MB29MY | ecosystem: Environmental > Terrestrial > Soil > Wetlands > Peat | place: USA: New York... | reverse complement strand
TAGTAGGCCACGCCCCAGAAGACAAATGTCCAGCCCCAACTTTCGGTGGTGCGCCGGCCTTCGGCGATCATGGTTTCGATCAGGCTCAGCCGGTCTTTCAGTTCCTGTGCTTCATTGCTTGCTGTCATGGCGATTCTCCTTGGAGGTGCGTCACTCTTCTGTGAAGATGGGTCTGTTCCACATCAATGCTGTTGGCTGGGGTTTGTGGTTTCCCACCCTAGCCGCAAAAACAAGAACGCGGCGAGGGTGGGGCGCCCCTCTGGCTCAACGAACCCGGACTCATGCGATCTCCCAGCGCCGGGCAATCCTGCGCGCGAGAACAAAGAGCACAACGCCGACAGCCAGAAGAACGCTGACCTGCTGCCAGAGTTGCTGCACAGGAAGATCGCGCCAGAAGACTTTGGTGAAGCCGTCGATGGCCCAGGCGTTGATGGTGAACAGACCCGCTTTCTGCATTGCTTCGGGCATCAGAAAGCGGGGAAACATGCTGCCGCCGACGGCAGACATCATCAGGATCAGCAGGGTGGAGATCGCGCCCAACTGCGCTCTCGTCTGGCAGATGCTGGCCAGCAACATGCCAAAAGCCGCCACGGCGAAGGCCGTGCACAGGCCCATGACCAGGAAGCCGGGTATGTGGGTGAAGAGATCGAGTTTGAAGACCGCCCAACCCCAGAGGAACATAACCGCCAACTGGGTGAAGGCCAAAAGCGTGTTGTAAATCAGCTTGCCGGCCAGCAGCGAGGTCATGGTGACGCGCGAACTGAGCACGCGATCCAGGGTGCCGCTTTCGGCTTCATCCAGCAGAACGCCTGCCGAGCCGGTCGCGGTGAAGAGCAGAAACATGACGCCGATCGACGCCGCATAAAAGGAGATCATGGGGCTGCGCTTGTCTGTTCCCACAACCGAGCGAGCCTTGACGGCGATCATTCCGCCGCTGCCGGAACTGGCGGGCGCGGTGCTGGCTTTCTCCTGCTGGCTCTTGAGCTGCCGCAGCTGATCGAGGTTGTTGTCCATTCGTTTGCGCTGCTCCGGCGTGAATCCGCCGATGTACTGATCGGTGTACTGCATTCCCTTTTCCGCCATGGTTACGGGCATGGCTGTCATGGCGGCCTTTTGCAGCAGGCCTGAGACCATCTGCGGGGCGATCATGTCGCTGGAGTCGTTGAGCAGTTGAATCTGCGGAGCGGAGCTATCGCCGCCGAAGGAAATTGGATTCTGGCCGAAGCCCTTGGGAATGATGAGCGCCACCGGCGCATCGCCTGCTTTGACCGCGGCCTCCGCGGTTGCCGCCGTGTACTCCGCGAGCGGCGTGGCTTTCTTGTCTTTGGACGCGGGCCGGGTGCTGACGGCCAGCGAGCTTTCGCATTGCAAGCCGCGCACCAGGTCGAGCGACGCGCTGCTATGATCTTCGTCCACCAGGATGACTTTGATCCTGGCAGTGGAATTGTGCTGACCGCCAAAGATGACGGCAAAGATGGTGAAGAAAGCGATGGGCAGGATGAAGCTCAACGCCAGCGATGCACGATCGCGGCGCAGGCCCGTGATAGCTGTTCGAATAATGGGGATAATCAATCGCGTAACTCCCTTCCGGTGAGGTGCAGGAAGACGGACTCCAGATTGGGCCGCCGCAGTGTTACGTCAAGCAGTTCCAGGCCGGCTTGGGCGGCGTCATCCAGCAGACCGGCAATCTGCGTGGAGCGCTCGATGGTGAACTCCGCGCTGCCGTCAACCAGCCGCCCGGCGTGTTGCTCGACCCATGCCCCGGTCTCGCTGGCAGGGTTGGCAAAGCGCGCCACGACCTGGCTGCGCGAGGCGAAGGTGCTGTGGACCAGCTCCTGGTTTGTGCCCTGCGCGATGATGCGGCCGTGATCGATGATGGCGACGCGGTCGCAGAGCCGCTCAGCCTCTTCCATGTAATGGGTGGTGTAGATGATCGCGGCGCCTTTGTCGCGCAGGGCTTCGATCATCTCGAAGATGCGATTGCGCGACTGCGGATCGACGCCGACGGTCGGCTCATCCATGAGCACAACGCGGGGCCGGTGAATGATGCCGGCAGCCATGTTGAGCCGCCGCTTCATGCCGCCGGAAAGGTTCTTTTCGAGGTCTCCGGCGCGGTCAGTGAGCGCGGCCCAGTCCAGGCACCACGCCACAGCTTCCGCCAGCTTGCCGCCAGAGAGGCCGTGATAGCGGCCAAAGGCCGCGAGATTCTCCTTGCAGGTGAGCCGGGGATAAATAGCCAGTTCCTGCGGAACCCATCCGAGCGCCGCGCGAGCCTCAGGGGAACTGGCCGCGAAACCGAAGACCGAGACGCGGCCAGCATCGGGACGAACGCGGCCAACAATCGAACGGATCAGGGTGCTCTTGCCCGCGCCGTTCGGGCCGAGCAAGCCGAGACACTCGCCGGCGCCGAGCTCAAGCGAGACGCCATCGACTGCGGTTACCTCTCCGAAGCGCTTGGAGAGGGAATCGATTTCGAGGGGCGTGGGCGAAGATGGAGCCGCCATGGGCAGCGAAGAACTGGCGCTCATGCGATGGTCCTGCCCTTCTTCCCAGGCTCCGCGAGAAGAGGAAGCGCGGGGCTGACGAGGGAGCGATTCGAGATGTGCTTGTCCGTCATGAAGAGTACTCTACGTTTTAGAGTGAAAAGTGTCAAGAGTTTTTTTGACTATTTTTTGGCCGGGACTTTGGAGATTACGCCGGGATGAGTTGAGAAGACTGCGCCTCCGGCTTTCCGGCGATGATCGTCTGTCTTGATCGCGCTGAACGGAGTCTGCTCAGGTTCTCGATAACGCGCTCCAGCACTCCATTCCAGTCACCCGGCGCGCGCTGGCGCAAGAGACGGGCTGTTGGATACCAGGGGGTAGTCTCGATCTGCAGCATCCAACGCCAGTCAGAGAGATGCGGCAGAAGAATCCAGACCGGTTTGGCCAGGGCGCCGGCCAGGTGGGCGATGCAGGTGTCGGTGGTGATGACCAGATCGAGCGTGGCAATGAGGGCCGCGGTTTCGGCCAGATCGTGCTCGCCGCTCGATCCGTCCCAGACAAAGATGCCGCCGGGCAGGGAGGCCAACTGCCCGGCGGCGAGCCCTTTTTGCAGCGAGATCCAGGTAATGCCCGAAGTGCGCAAAAGGGGCAAAAGAGTGGCCAACTCCATCGAGCGTCGCTGATCAGCCTTGTAGCGGGGATTGCCCGCCCAGGCGAAGCCCACGCGCAGAGGCCGTTCTGCGGACCTTCCATGTGTATGGAGGTCGGGAAACTGCATTCTCTTTTCAAAGACGAGGCGGGGTTCGGCTCCCAGGTAAGCGCCGGGCCAGGGAACCGTATCGATTGTCGTTCCGAAGACGGCCGGCAGGCTCATCAGCGGGCATTCAAGGTCGAAGGCCGGGGGCTTGATGCCCAACGGGGCAACCACCGCCTGCCCGGAACGCACCACGGTCAGCGAAGCCATCAGCCGCTCGACCGGCTCGCGAACCTGCAGAATGACCGCGCCGCCGCGCTCGGCGACCAGCGCTGCGTAGCGGCAGAACTGAATGGAGTCGCCCAAGCCTTGCTCGGCGTGAAGCAGGATGCGGCGTCCGTCGAGGGGATCGCCCTGCCAACGTGGCTGGCGGAAGATCATGGGGGCGCGATGCACCTCGCGAAAGCGCCAGCGGGCCTCGTAGCCCGGCCAGCCCAGCTTCCAGTCGCCCAGCCGCAGTCGGGTGAGAGCGAGATTGTATTGCGCGCCGGGGCTGGCAGGGTCGCGCTCGACCGCCAGCTCCTGCGCGCGCAAGGCTTCCGTCATGCGCCCGAGTTCCAGCAGGGAGTTTCCCCGATTGGAGGCGGCGGCCTGATGGCCCAGGGCTTCGGCCTGCTCGAAGACTTTGACCGCCTCCTCAAAGCGGTGTTCGTCGTGCAGCAGAATGCCGCGCATGTTCACGGCCTCAGGATTCTCCGGCTCGCGAATCAGCGCCCAGCGCAGCCACTGCCATGCGCCTGCCCGGTCGCCCTCGGCAGAGCGGAACTGGCACCAGGCCACCATGGTTTCGACCTGCTCAGGGTTGAGGGCAAAGGCTTTGCGCAGATGTGCCTCAGCCTTTTCCGGGCAGTGGCGCTCGCGCTCCAGAATCGCCAGATTGATCCAGCCTGAGATCAGGTCGGGGCGCAGCTCGACGGCCCGCTGCAATGCAGCTTCGGCGTAGAGTTCGGTCCCTTGCTCGCGCAGCAGGCTGCCCAGATTCATCCATGCGGCGGCAAAGTCGGGGCGCAGGGCAAGCGCCCGCCGGTAGCGGGCTTCCGCTTCTTTCGGCTTGCCCATGTGCGACAGAGCAAAGCCGGCGGCGAAATGAGCCTCGGCCAGCCGCGGATTGAGAGCCAGCGTCTGCTCGTAGCTGCATAGCGCCTCTTCATAGCGCCTCAAGCTGGCCAGTGCGTGGCCCATGCCCATGTGAGCGGTAGCCAGCGCCGGCTGCTTGCAGAGCGCCAGTTCGTATTCCCGGATGGCCTCTTCGGGGCGGTCAGTGGCAAGCATCAACTCGCCCAGACCCATGTGAGCCAGAGGGTTCATGCCGTCGAGCCGAATGGCCTGCGCATAGGCGCGCTCGGCCTCTTCGCCGCGGGCGGCGGCTTTCAGCGCCTGGCCCAGCGCAACCCAGGCCGTACCCATGCGCGGCGCAATGGCCAGGGCTGCGCGAGCCATCTTGACCGCGGCTTCCGACTGGCGGCTTGCCAGCGCAACCAGAGTCATGCCCACCAGCGCCTGCGGCTGGCCAGGGTTTTCCTGCAACATGCGCTGGTAGCCGAGTGCAACCTCGGTCAGCCGGCCGGCCAGATCTTTGTGGGTATTCGCCTCGCTTGTCAGCATCGTCCTGCGGCCTGGGATTGGCTCCGAAGGCTCACGCGCAGCACAGCGAGCGCGCAACCTGCGAATCAATCGCCCTCACCTGGACGCTAGGCCGGTCGCGGCGAAGGCTCAACCGGAAAGCGTACGGAAGGCGCGAATTGTGGCGGGATATTTCCCGTTTTTCGACAAGTTCGGTTTTGGGAACGGGATGAAGCGGCTGGCCGATTTGCGGCATTTGCGGTGGGGCCAATTCCTCGCTCTTCGCTCGGATGGGGCTTGTGGTCGCCTTGTTCCGAACGGACCTGCGGTACCCGTACCCCTGTCTTGTGAATAAATTCCGTCTTTCATTGGCCTACAGGTCTGGTTGAGAAGACTTTGCAGCGCAACCATGCCTCTAAGCACAACAAGAAACGATTCTGTTTCCAGAATAGGAATGGGGGAGGGCGCAGGCAGGTAGTTCATGCAGCACAGCGCAGGCTTCGTCAGCCCTGGCGCGTGGCCCGCATCTCGATTCTTATCGGGACTTGGGCCACCCATCGTTGGTCCAATGTTGACAGGGCAGAGACCTGGTGGCTCGAAGCTGGCAGCTTGCGATCTACTTGTCCAGATTGAAGAAGCTCTCCAGACCCGCGCGCTGAGCGTGGGCGGCCATGGTGGCCTGAATCTCCAGGGCCAGGGCCAGCGCATTCCGGCCTTGACGAGCTGTGACATGAGGCTCGCGGCGCGTCCGCACCGATTCCAGAAAAGAAAGAAGCTCCAGCCGCAAAGGCTCGCCGAGCGTCACCGGAGGTTTGACGAAAGAGAGCCCAGGCGCGGGGCCGCCGGTTCCTGCTGCGGCCAGTTTTGCCAGCAGCGCCGGATCGGCCTTGCCAGCGGCAATGGCCGCGGCAATCTCCGGCGGAAGACTCGCGATAGCGTCAGCGGCGCCTTCAGCGTCGAGTCGAATCACCAGCAGGTCCTGACGGGCGTAGTCGATGGAAACATACTGGCGCGGCTCAAAGTAGCGCAGCTTGCGCACGCGCTCGGTGGAAACGCGCGAGGCTGTGAAGTTGGCCACGCAGCCGTTCTCGAACTCGACGCGGACGTTGGCAATGTCCACCTTGGGCGACAAGATCGGCAGGCCGACGGCGCGGACCTCGCGCACTGGCGAGTTGGCGAAGGTGAGCACGATGTCCAGGTCGTGAATCATCAGGTCCAGCACGACGTCCACATCCAGCGAGCGGGGCGTGAAGACGGAGAGCCGGTGCGACTCGAAAAACATGGGGCGGTGCAGCCGCGGCTGCGCGGTCAGAATCGCGGGATTGAAGCGCTCCAGGTGGCCGGGCTGCAGGATGCGGCGGCCCTTGCCCGCGCGGTCAATCAGGTCGTCAGCCTCGGCCAGCGAGGTGGCCAGAGGCTTTTCAACGAGCAGATCGAGGCCCGCATCGAGCAGGACCGAGGCGACTTCCTGGTGATGCACGGTGGGGACGGCGACCGTGGCCGCGTTCAGATGAAGATCGGCGGAGAGCAATTCGTCCACGGTGGCAAAGACGGGGATCGCGTATTTGGCCGCTGTATCGGCGGCGCGGACCGGATTCGGCTCGACGGCCGCGACCAGAGCTACACCCTGGCCGGCTGTTTCCAGCTCGCGGTAGACGCGCAGGTGATTTCTGCCGAATGCGCCGGTCCCGACGACGGCAATGCGCAGCGTGGATTCGCTCACGGCTGGGGCACCCATCCTTGTGGAACTATGTAGGGCGGCTCCTGCGCGCTCGTCTGCGGTTGCGGCGCCTGGTCTGCCTGCGCCAGAGTTTGGCCGGTCGCCGGTTCCGGTGCCTGGCCAGCCATCTCCGGCCCCTGGCCTTCGACGGCCTTCAGGCAGCGGCTATAAAGATCAAGCAGTTGGTTTACTTGTTCCTCGGGCTTGGGCACAGTGGCTCCGCTGAAGCCGGTCGAAGGCGTGGCAGCCCGTCCCACGCCAGCCGTCAAGGACACAAACTTGAGCAGGTCGAGGGCGATGTCTTCGTTGCGGCGCGCGCCCAGGCTAGCTGTTGTAATGGCATCCATCCTGAAGTTTCTCCAAACAGGATGCTATCAGATAGGGGGTTGGGGGATTTCCTTCATGGCGGCGCGCGCCATCAATAGCCGTTCCTCGGCGAGCTTGGCTTCCTCTGATCTGCCCAGCCGCTTGAGCGCGGCGATCTCTTTCCCGAGGTTGTCCGCGATGGCCTCAAAATCGGGGCTGGGCATCTTCTTCCGCTCGGCGTAGGACTCCTGCAGCCACTGCACCGCTTCGGTATCGCGTCCGGCATCCAGGTAAATGAGTCCGCGGGTCCCGAAGACCGCTCCAAGCGCGGAACTGCCCTCTCCCGCGAGCAGTGTCGCGGCGCGGTCGGCCAGCTTGTGCGCCTCGGCAAAATCGCCCATGCGGCGATAGCAATTCGCCATATTGTTCAGCAGCACGCCGATGCGCAGGGGTTTGGTCGTCAGCGATTGCTCCCGCACCTTCAGGGCTCTGTCATAATGCGCCAGCGATTCGTCAAAGCGGCCCTGTTCCGAACACATCACTCCCAGATTGACCCACGCGGAAGTGGCCGATTCAGGCTCTTTCCTGGCCACATAGATCTCCGCCGCTTCCTGGTAGCATCGTTCGGCTTCGGCCGGATCGTCCTTGCGAACGGCGTTGCCCAGATCCAGCAGAACTGTCGGCAGGTGCGGATCGAGCGGATATTCGCGCAGGATCTTCAACGCGGCTCGCAAGGGAACGGCCGCGTACTGCCGCAGGCCAATGCGGTTGTAGCAATATCCCGCGCGCCACAGCATGTCGGCCAGCGCCAGAGGCTCGTCCTGGTCAGAAAGAAGCTGAATAGCCTGCTCACAATATGGGATCGCAAGGCGGTATTCCTTGCGCGTCATGAGAAGGCCCGCTGTCACCAGAGCATACAATCTGTTGCTCTCAGAACTGTTCATGGACGTCCATTCATTGTGAATCTGCTTAGCAATGATATTATGCCTGGCAGCCTGCGGTAACCTTCCGCGTTTTAAAAGGGCACGACTTCACAGACCGCGGAAAAACTCATCCGCAGAGGCAAGAAGTGTCAGGGCACGACTTTAGTCGTGCCGAAGGCCGCAAAATCAACGGGGCCTTTAGGCCCTGAGGAATTTGATTTGGCCGTCTGCTTTTGCCAAGGGCTCCTGTTGCGGACTCAGCGCGTGCCTCCTACGCGGACAGGAGCGCGCAGCTTGAGTCGGGCTGCGGCCTTTCCACCCAGCGCGTTACCCTGAAAGTCATGCAGACGGCTTACATCGGAATGGGCGCAAACCTGGCCAGTTGGGCGGGCGCGCCAGCGGCGACCCTGGCGGCGGCGGCGCCGAAGCTGGAATCGCTGGGGCGGGTGACGTGCCGGTCTTCGCTCTACTCGACCGCGCCGGTGGGTTTTGCCGCGCAGCCGCGGTTTGTGAATGCGGTGGTCGAGCTGGAGACAGAGCTGGAGCCTCAAGAGCTGCTGGAGGGGTTGCAGGCCATCGAGCTGGAGTTTGGGCGCGACCGCTCGGCAGGCATCGCAAACGGGCCGCGCACGCTGGACCTGGACATTCTGCTCTTTGGCGAGCAGAAGATCAGCGAGCCGGGACTTGAGGTGCCTCATCCGCGGCTGTCTGAGCGGGCCTTTGTGCTCGTGCCGCTCAACGAGATTGCGCCGGCGGTTGTCGTGCCGGGAGCCGCAAAGACGGTAGGGCAACTTCTCACCAGATTGATCGAAGCTACAAAAGCCGTGTCCGACGCAGTGGTTCGGGTCAGAAGCGAGGTTTGGGCGGGTAGAGCGATTGCTTCCGAGGCTTTCAAAGGCGGAAACGAAAAGATTCGATGACCGGGCGGGTGGGCAGGTGGCCCAGTTACCGGAAGAAGTGAGCACAAGAACCAAAGATGGGCACCTGGGAGACCACGAACCCATGCGAGCGATAAGCGGGCCTTTGGCCCCACCGCAGGTGGTTGCAGATCATTTCGCGAGTTCGCGCATAATTGATTTCGGAAGTTCTCTCCAATCGTCCCGGCCATTTTCATCCGGATTCCGGCCAAAGAGGCCAAAGCGTCCCATAACTCCTTATCCTGGACGATTCTGCAGGCAACTCCTTTGTTTTGACGATTTTACGGCGCAACTATGCTTGTAACCTCAAGAAAACAAGGAATTTGCGTCCAGAATACGGGTGGGGGGGATAGGGGCGGCCGGCGGAATCTAGTCACTGAATGCGCGCGCCGCGCGATCCTCCGGCTCCGGCCATTTCTTTTACCGCAGCACCGTCGCCAGCAGCAGCGTCATCCCCAGCCCGGCCACCGACAGCACCGTCTCCAGCACTGTCCAGGTAGACAGCGTTTCCTTCAGGTCCATCTTGAAGAAGGACTGAATCAGCCAGAAGCCCGAGTCGTTCACATGCGAAAGGATCAGCGAGCCGGTTCCTGTGGCCAGCACCAGCAGCTCCGGCCGCACGCCCGCGTGGCCGGCCAGCGGAGCCAGCACCGCCGAAGTCACGGCCATCGACACCGTCGCCGAGCCCATCGAGGCGCGGACCACCGCCGCCAGCAGCCACGCCAGCACCAGCGGCGGCATGTGCGCGCCCAGCGCCAGGCTTACCGTGGACTGCGCGGCACCGGAGTCCCGCAGAATGCCGCTCAGCCCCCCGGCCGCGGCCAGAATCATCATTACTCCCGCGATGGGCTCAAAGGATTCCGCGGTCAGCTTTCGCAACGCTCCGGCGCTCCGCGGGCTGCCGCTCTGCAGATGGCGGCCCAGCGTGACAAGAGCCACCAGCACGGCGATCAGCAGGGCGATATCCGCGCTGCCCACAAAGTGCAGAATCTGGTTCGCGAGGCGGCCCGGTGCGGCCAGCGAGTCGGCCCAGCTGCCCAGAAAAATCAGCGCCACCGGCAGCAGAATCGCCGAGGCTGCCAGCAGCGGCCCGGCTGGCGGGGGAAGGGGTTCTGAATCTTTGGGCTTCAAAGACGAGACTTGGGGCACGCGAGATTCTTCCGAAAGGCTTCCCTCCTGGGCTTCACAGGTTGCTGAATAACTCGCAGAACATCTTTCAAAAGGCCGATTCGCGTCAGGGCACGACTTCAGTCGTGCCGTACATGACTGAGAAATCGCGTGGGCTTCAGCCCCTGCGGTTTGCCCTTCGGCCGTTCCGCCCGCAATCTCCCTGTCCTCGGCCTCGGTCGGCGCAAACAGCGGCGCCTCCTCTTCGGCCTCGGCCGGCGCGCCTTTTGCCTTGCGCCGTTCCCAGCGGCGCAGCAGGAACCAGCTCAGCCCCGGCCCGGCCACCGCTGCGGCAGGCAATCCCACGATGAGCCCCCAAAGTATGGTGCGGCCCAGGTCGGCGTGGTATTGCGTCGCCGCCAGCATCGCCGCCGGATGCGGCGGCAGGGTTCCGTGCACAATGGAAAGCCCCGCCAGCAATGGCATGCCCACCAGAATCGCCGGGCGTCCGCTGCGCCGCGCCGTCTCGGCCACAATCGGCATCAGCAGCACCAGGCCGACCTCAAAAAACACCGGCATCCCTACCAGAATGCCCATGCCCAGCATCGCCCACGGCAGATACCGTGGGCGGCAGCCCTCGACGAGAAGTTTGCCCAGCGAAGCTGCCCCACCGGAAGCGGCCAGCAGCCGGCCCAGAATTGCGCCCAAACCGAGCACGATGGCGATGTGGCCCAGCAGGTTGCCCACCCCACCCGTGAAGGAGAGCGGAACCTTGTAGAGTGGCATCCCCGAGGCGATGCCTAGCCCCAGCGCTGCCACCGCCAGCGCCAGCGACGGGTGCAGACGCACCTTCGCAATCAGCAATAAAAGCAGCAGAACCGTTCCCGCGGCGCAGGCCAGCAGAAACCAGTCATGAGAAATTGCGGCGGTTAGGGGCACGGGCAAATTATTCCACACGAGCCCCCAGCGGCGAAGTGAAACCGCTGCGTTCTTCGCTCTGGAGGATAAAGCTGTTTGAAATCGAGCTCGCCACCAAACAAGACTTCGCCGTTCGCACCGCGGGTTGAACCACCCGCAGAAAAGCCCTGGACAAACGTGTCAGTGTCCTAGTTCCGGCGGGCCTGACGGGTTGCGAGCGTGGCGCGGTCAGCCAAGAGGGCAAACACGCAAGAATCGGCGCCAAGCATCGCGTCTTCATTGCGCCAGCATGTCGCCCGGCCCGGCGAATCACGGAGCATGGCCGATCAAATACGCGAATATGACAAAAGAGAAGTCGAGAAATGCCTCGGATCTCAAGAGATACGGATGAAACTTGGTCAGAGCGCTCTTACATTTCCAAAAGACGAGGCTGTATCGCCTTTTGGGGCTCAAATGGCTGAGTGTTCTTGGGAAGCCACAGAATATAGAAGGCGCCTCTGCCTCTGAATTCAACTGTGTGGTCGCCTTTGGTGAGGCCGAATGTCTGGCTCTTCAGTTCCGTGCCATCGATTGCAATCTCCAATTGCTTGTTTACCATGGAAGGCCATACAAAGTACTTACCCGTGGCCACGGCGGAAAAGCTCTCTGAATGCAGAAAATCCTCTTGCGAGACAAAGCTCTTGCCCCAAACGGAAATATCGTCTGTATAAGAAAAATAATTCTCCGCTAGAAACTCCTGCAACGGCTCGGGCAAGGTGAGGGTGCGACCGTCCTGAAGCATAAGCGCGCAACCGCGGTTCTGGATGGCTGCCGGAATCTCCTGTTGCAGAATATCGGCCTGTACAATCCGGGTGGGCAAGTCAGTTTGGTAAAACCGGTCGTCCGCATGAGGGCGTGCGATCGCTCCGCCAGAATTGTCATAGACGCACTCGGAGGGCGTGCTGATTTTTGCCAGCAACTGCAACGTCTGCATCTGACCCGAGTTCCCGCGGGACGCAATCTTGAACTGAGCCCAAACATTCGTGGCAACGAACAGCAACAAAGCTACAGTTGTGCCGGCGATCAGAAAAGACCTGGACCGTCCTTGTTGCCGCGCTTTTATATCCTCCCAGATATATGTCAAGCCCGCAGCGGCCAGCATGGAGGTCGCCGCCGCGACGGGAATCACACTGTAAGGCATTGGAGCTTTTTGAATCAGAATGGAAACAATGCTGGTCGCCAATAGCGCGACAAGAAAGACCTGGGCCGGATTCGTGCTAAGGCTGCGATCGCGATTTCCTTTGATGTTGCCCGCAATTTTGATCACCGCCCATGCGGCCAGCAGGATCAGAACAGGTTCGTAAGTGCACAGAGTTCGCAGCAGCCGCAGGCCTGCCCACCGGGAGGCGGGATAACTTCTTTCGTGAAGCGTTGCATAAGGCCACCACACGCTTGCCCAAAAATGAAGCGCCCGTCCATGAAGCAGGTACAAAATAACGCCGGAAACGGTTGCTGCTGCCCCGCTGGCTGCTATACCTAGATGGCGCTTGATTTCAGTCCTTTCTTCCGCTGAGCTACCGTGAAATCCAAACCCAAGCGCCACGAAAATCGCGGGACCGTACACAAGTGTCTTCTCGGAACTCAAGACCGCCAATACAAGAAGCATTCCACCGCAAAAGGAAATTGGGATCCGAATCTTCTTGGGCCAAAGCAGTATCGCAGATGCCGCCAGATAGAGCGCAATTGCCAGGGAATCAGGCCGAATCTCCGTAATGTGGACTATCAGTACCGAATTCAGACACAGAAAAACCGGACTGAGAACACCCGTTGTTAATGAAATCCTCGAATTGATCGCAAAAGCTGCCAGGCAGGTCAAAGCGAAGAACGGTATCATAAGCAACCGGTCATAGAAGATGGCCGTGGGGGCAGATCCAACAACCCTGAATGGGAGGGACGTCAGGCAGGCGATCAAGGGAAAGTGAGTAACGAAAAAATCAACGCCAATACGTTGTCCCTGGCTGCTCAGCCATCCCCAATGAGCATACACAAACTCATCCAGTTGGAAAGACTTCCTGAAGGCAACATAAACCGGCAGGAGAAATGCTATAAACGGCAACACACTTGCAAACACTTTCAACCGGGTTGAGTTATGACGCACGATCTCTTCGCCTATGATTCATTCGGGACGCTGAATTCGGATTCTGCAGAACAAGATGCAACGCGCAAAAAACTCCGCAACAGAGGTTATCCCTCCGGATTCAGGTCGTTCGAGTGGTAACATCCTGAGTAACATTTGTCAACGGTATAGGGGCACTGGCTCTAGCGTGAAAGGTGTATCCCCCTCAGGGAATATCTGTCTCGCGCAAACAACCGTTTCAGCAGTTCCTTATTGCCCCGCTCCATGGCACTTCTTGTATTTCTTTCCCGAGCCGCAGGGGCAGGGATCGTTGCGGCCCACCTTTTCGCCCGTCCTCCGCTGCGCGGGCTGGCTCCCGTCTCCGGAGCCAGCCATGCTGGCCGCCTCCAGATCCCGCTGCTTCTTGCGGTGAAACTCCTTCTCCAGCGCGTCGATCGTCGTCGTGGCCTGCCGCGTCGCAATCGAAATCTCCCTCGGCTCTTCGTCCAGCGTCAGAGGATGCGCGGCGCTCGCGACCGGAGGCGCCTTGGGAACTTCCCGGCGCACATCGGGCGCGGCGTTTACCGGCCGCCCGTCAGGCCCCAGAATCTGCATCCGGAAGAGGAAGCGGACCGTGTCCTCCTGGAACTTCTGCATCATCGCTTCGAACATGTCGAAGGACTCGCGCTTGTATTCGACCAGTGGATCCCGCTGCGCATAGCCGCGCAGGCCGATCCCTTCCTTCAGGTGGTCCATCGCCAGCAGGTGATCCTTCCACAGCCCGTCGATGACGCTCAGCATCACCATCCGCTCGTGTTCGCGCATCCTCGGCGCGGTCAGAATCCGCTCCTTGGCCTCGTACTCTTCCTTCAGCTTCGCGAAGATCGTATCGCCCAGCTCGTGCCGGCTGAGCTGGTGCAGATCAATTCCGGTAGAGCCGATATTCAGCGCATCATAATTCAACCCGAAGTGGTCGATGAGCTGATCTTTCATCCCCTTCATATTCCATTGATCCGGACGCACCTTTTCGCCGGCATATTCATCCAGAATCCCGCTCAGAATTCCCCCGACGTAATCGTCCAGAATCAGATTCCGCTGCTCGATCCCCTCCAGCAGTTGCCGCCGTAGCGCATAAACCGCCTCGCGCTGCTTGTTCATGACGTCGTCGTATTCCAGCAGGTGTTTGCGCGATTCGAAGTTCTGCGACTCCACCGCCTTCTGCGCCGCCTCGATCCGCTTCGTGATCATCTTCGACACGATGGGCTCGTCCTCAACCATGCCCATCTTCTGCATCATCGCGCTCATCCACTGCTTGGCGAAGATGCGGATCAGATCGTCTTCCAGCGAGAGAAAGAATCGCGATTCGCCCGGATCGCCCTGGCGGCCAGCGCGCCCTCTCAACTGATTGTCCACGCGACGCGACTCATGCCGCTCCGTGCCCAGGATGAACAGGCCCCCGGCCGCGATCACCTTCTCGTGATCCGCGCGCGCCGCTTCGGCGTGCACCCGGTACACCTCTTCCCACTCCGGCTCGGCTACCTCGAACTCCTGCCCCTGGTAATAGAAGCGCATGAATCCCGCCGGCGCCATCGGGTTGATCGCGCCCTCGGCCACGCTGATCGCCCGCGCATTGCCCTTCTTCACCATCTCCTGCCGGGCCATGAACTCCGCGTTTCCGCCCAGCAGAATATCCGTGCCGCGGCCGGCCATGTTGGTCGAGATGGTCACCATCCCCAGCCGACCGGCCTGCGCCACAATCTCCGCCTCGCGCTCGTGGAACTTGGCGTTCAGCACCACATGCCGCACGCCGTTGCGCTGCAATATATTCGACAGCCGCTCCGACTTCTCGATTGACGTTGTGCCCACCAGCACCGGCTGCTGCTTCTCGTGCAGTTGGGCGATGTCCTCCGCCACGGCCTTGAATTTCGCCTTCTCCGTCAGGTAAACCACGTCCGGATTTTCCTTCCGGAGCATCGGCTTGTTCGTCGGGATGACGACAATCTCCAGCTTGTAGATCTTCTCGAACTCGGCCGCTTCCGTCTCTGCCGTGCCCGTCATGCCACTCAGCTTCTGATAAAGCCGGAAATAATTCTGGAAAGTGATCGTGGCCAGCGTCTGGTCTTCCTTGCGGACGTTCACCCCTTCCTTGGCCTCGATGGACTGGTGCAGCCCGTCCGACCACCGCCGCCCCGGCATCAGGCGTCCGGTGAAGGTGTCCACAATGATCACCTCGCCGTCCTTCACCACGTAGTCCACGTCCCGCTTATAGAGCGCCTCCGCCTTGATCGCGGTCTCTACGTAGTGCTTCATCTCCCAGTTTTCCGCGTCCGCGATGTTGTTGATCCCCAGCGCCTTCTCGATCGTGATCCAGCCCTCGTCGGTCACGCCGATCGTCCGCTGCTTCTCGTCTACGATGTAGTCCCCGGTCAGATACTTTTCGCCCTCGCCGAGCTGAATTCCCAGCTCCTCCTGGCGCTTCCTGTCGAAGGAGTCGATCTCCTCGCCCTTCACCAGTTCCGGAATGATCCTCCGCGCCTTCGCGTACCCGTCGGTCGTTTCCTCGGTCGGACCGGAGATGATCAGCGGCGTCCGCGCCTCGTCAATCAGAATCGAGTCCACTTCGTCGACGACGGCGTAATAGTGCCCGCGCTGCACGCAGTCCTTGATATCGAACTTCATGTTGTCGCGCAGGTAGTCAAAGCCGAATTCGTTGTTCGTTCCGTACGTGATGTCGGCAAGGTAAGCGGCGCGCCGCTCGTTGTCGTCCAGGTCGTGGACGATTACGCCCACCGTCAGCCCCAGAAACTCGTAGATCTTGCCCATCCACTCGGCGTCGCGCTTGGCCAGGTAGTCGTTCACCGTCACCACGTGAACCCCGCGTCCCGCCAGAGCGTTCAGGTAGACGGGCAGCGTGGCCACCAGCGTCTTGCCTTCGCCGGTCTTCATCTCGCTGATCTTGCCCTGGTGCAGCACCATGCCGCCGATCATCTGCACGTCGAAGTGGCGCATCTCGACCGCGCGCCAGCCGGCCTCGCGCACCACCGCAAAGGCCTCGGGCAAAAGCTCGTCCAGAGCCGCTCGCTCGGACGCCTTCCGTTCCTCGGCGTCAGTAATGCCTTCCAGCCGCGCCGCAATCCGCTCCCGGAACTCCACGGTCTTCGCCCGCAACTGTTCGTCGGAAAGCTGTTTTATGTCCGCTTCCAGAGCGTTGATCGTTGCCACCACAGGCATTAGCCGCTTGATCGTGCGCTCGTTCGCCGTGCCAAAAATCTTGGTCAGAACTTTATCAAAAAACACAGGATTCTCCGTTTACCAGTGTAAATGCTGGAGCTTCCAATGGGCAGTTCTTGCGGCCAGAGCACTTTCACGGATGGTGTCAGAAAACCACGAATTCAAACCCGCAGGGAACCAGAACAGTCTCCCGAACAAGAGGCACAGGTAGAATAGAAGTTGACCCGATGAATATCGCTGCCGTCCCCAGAAGCCTGAAGACGCGCACGTTCAATCTTCGTTCTTTCCGAATGTCAATCTGCCCATCTTCCTGCAGAGAAGCGAAATTCGTCCCTATCTGATTCCAAAGGCCTAATCGTGCATCCTTTTTCCCTCGCCCAGTCGTTCGGATACGTCGCCTTTGTCCTCGGCGTATGGGCTTTCCTGCAAAAGAGCGACCGCAAGCTCAAGGGGTTCAACTCCTGCCAGAGCCTCGTGTATGCGGTTCATTTCACGCTGCTTGGCAACCCTTCCGCCGCCGCCTCTTCGCTCCTTTCCGGCTTTCGTTCTTACCTGTCTCTGAAAACGCGCTCGCCATATCTCGCCGCGGCCGTCATCGTTGTCAATGTGGCTTTCGGCTTCGTTTTTGCCAAAAGCGCCGCCGGTTGGCTTCCCGTCATCGGGTCGTGTTTGGCAACCCTGGCCATGTTTCTCATGCGCGGCGTCCGGATGCGCATGGTGCTTCTCATGAGCACTTCTCTATGGCTCACAAACAACATTCTGAGCGGATCCATCGGAGGCACTCTGCTGGAAACCACCATTGCCACCATCAACATCATCACCATCACCCGGCTTCTGAAAGAGCGCTCCCGCATCCGCCATCCGGAACGGCCTCAAGCGCAGGAGCGATGAACCCTCCCCCAGTATGCCGGGTGGGGCGCTCAATTAAAGTAAGAGCATTGTGATTACCAATTTCGCCAGGCGCGCGTACGACCATAACTGGAATCTGGATCCCATTACGCGTTCCCTGCTGGATACCGATTTTTACAAGCTGTTGATGCTTCAGTTGATCTGGAAGCAGTTCCCCAAAACGCACACTGCCTTTTCGCTTCTCAATCGCACCGCCTCCGTGCGCCTCGCTGAAATCGTCGATATCTCCCAGTTGCGTGAGCAACTGGAAGCGACAAAAGAGCTGCGCTTTCGCAAGTCCGAGCTGATCTGGCTGGCAGGCAATACGTTCTACGGCCGTCAGGACATTTTCGATCCGGCCTTCCTGGAGTGGCTGGAACATGGCTTTCGGCTTTCGGATTTTGAGCTCACCGTCAAAGACGGCCAATTGGAGCTTCGCTTCGATGGTCTGTGGACAGAGACGACCATGTGGGAGATTTATGCTCTCGCGATCATCGACGAGCTGAAGACGCGAGCCTGCCTGAAGCGTCTGAGCGAGTTTGAACTCGACATTTTGTATGCGCGGGCCAAAGCCAAACTCTGGGGAAAGATCGAGCGGCTGCGCGGCGTTCCCGGCCTGAAGATCAGCGATTTTGGAACCCGCCGCCGGCACAGCTTCCTGTGGCAAGAGTACGTCGTCAAAGCCATGAGCGATGTCCTCGGCTCCAGCTTCTCCGGCAGTTCGAATACTTATCTGGCCTGCAAGCACGACCTGGAAGCCATCGGCACCAACGCCCACGAGTTGCCCATGGCGCTGGCCGCGCTGGCCGCGAACGACGAGGATATGAAGACCGCGCAGTACCGTCTGCTGGAGTTGTGGCAGCAAACTTATCAGGGTGAACTGCTCATCCTGCTGCCAGACACCTTCGGCACCACGCAGTTTTTGCAGAACGCGCCCGACTGGGTAGCCGATTGGACCGGCCAGCGCGTCGACAGCAAGGACCCCTTCGTCGCTGGCGACGAGTACATCGAGTGGCTCCGGCAGCGTGGACGCGATCCCCGCCAGAAGCTCCTCATCGCTTCCGATGCCCTCGATGTGGACCAAATTCTCGCCTTGCACGCCTATTTCGGCGGGACCCTGCGTCCTGGCGCCGCCCCCGGCGATTTCCATAACGCCAGCGACTTCCTGGATGAGCGCAAATGGTCTCCCGAGCGGCGTATCCGCTTCAGCGCCGGGTGGGGCACGTTCCTGACCAATGATTTTCGCGGCTGCAATCCCCAGGGCGATGACGGCTTCACCCCGGTCAGCCTGGTCTGCAAGCTCCACGATGTCGAGGGCCGCCCGGCGGTGAAGCTCTCCGACAACTACGCCAAGGCGCTCGGCGATCCAGCCGAAGTGGAGCGCTATCGCCGGGTCTTCGGAACGGCAGGAATGGAAAACGCGCCGGTCCTGGCCTGATGCCGTTTTGATGCGGCGAACCAACTCTCTGGCTGCTGCTCGTTCTGCTCACTCCTGGGCGCCGGGTGCCCCGTCCTTGCGACGTTTTTGTTTTTGTCGCAAGGGTGGGATACCAAGAATCTTGTCCTGGTCTGACTTGCCGGCTCGCTGACGCTCTGCCTCACATCGTCCCAGCCTCCTTGGAAGGGAGCCATTACAGGCTCTGTTCAAAATGCAGGGAAAAGGGCGAAATAAGGGGCATAATCGACAAGTTAAGTGCCTTTTATCGCACTCTTGCTCCACTCTCAGGCGGAGATACGCCGCGCTTTCGACGGCCTGCAACGGCACTTTTTTGCGGAGGGACCAAAAAAGCTTCAATTTGTCGCCCTGGAGTGCGACAGATTGTCTTCCTTATCTATGCCCGCAGGACGACACGTGCCGTCGCCTTGCTGGGCGACAAATTTGCCTTGTGGCAATTGCCCCCTGCCCCCTGATCTCTGACCCCTGTTCCCTGCCTTTTCGCCCCGTACAATAGAGACTGAAGCCGTACCCCACCCAACCCATGGTCGACAAAGAAAAGAAGAAGATCAAAAAGCCCGATGAAGATCCGGTCGGCAAGGTCTACGACTCCCGGCTCATACGGAGGCTCGGCCACTACCTGAAGCCCTACTGGCTGCAGGCCGCCATCTCCACCCTGGCCATCAGCCTCAAGTCTTTCAGCGACGTCACCGGCCCCTACCTGGTCATGGTGGCCATCGACCGCTATCTCGCTCCCGGTGCGGCGCCCGCTCATTCCAACAGCCTTCTGGCCCATGTGCTCAGCAAGTTCAACTGGCTCAGCCGCTTGCTGCCCAGCGACCCTTACCAGGGCATCACCCGCCTGGCCGCCATTTACGTGGTCGCCCTATGCTCCGCCTATCTCTTTGAGTTCATTCAGATCTACCTGATGCAGTGGACCGGACAGAAGCTCATGTTCGACCTGCGCCGCGACATCTTCCGCCACATGCAGCGCATGCACATCGGCTTCTTTGACAATCACTCCGTCGGTCGCCTCGTCACGCGCGTCACTTCCGATGTGGACGCCATCAACGACATGTTCACCTCCGGCGTGCTGGCCATGATCGACGACTTCTTCACGCTGTCGATCATGGCCGTCATCATGCTCACCATCAACTGGTGGCTGGCCCTGCTGGCCTTCTCCGTCCTGCCGCTGATCCTCTTCGTCACGCGCATCTTCCGCGACCACGTCCGCGAAAGCTTCCGCCGCGTCCGCGCCGCCATCGCCCGCATCAACAGTTTTGTTCAGGAGCATGTGTCGGGAATCTCGGTGGTGCAACTGTTCAACCGCGAAAAGCGGGCTTTTGACGACTTCGAGGCGGTCAACGAGCAGCACATGATCGCCTTCAAGGACACCATCTTCGCCTATGCCCTCTATTACCCTGTCGTCGAGCTTCTCTCCGCCATCGCCATCGCCCTGGTCATCTGGCGCGGAGGCTTCGGCGTGCTTCATGGCGTGGTCTCCATCGGCGTGCTGGCCATGTTCATCCAGTATTCGCAGCGCTTCTGGCGGCCGATCCAGGACATCAGCGACAAATACAACATTTTGCAGTCGGCCATGGCCGCCAGCGAGCGCATCTTCAAGCTGCTCGACACGCCTCCGGAGATTGTCAGCCCCGCCCATCCGCTCCCTGGCGACGGTTCCAACCGCATCGAGTTCCGACACGTATGGTTTACCTACCAGGTGCTCACGCCGGAGCAACAGGCCGCCGTTGACGCGGCTACGGCCGAAACGCCAAGCACAGCGGCCCTGGCTGCGATTCCCGGCATCGAGTGGATTCTGAAGGACGTTTCCTTCACCATCGAGCCCGGTCAGACGGTGGCTATCGTGGGGCACACGGGGGCCGGCAAAACCACCCTTACCAGCCTGATGATGCGCTTCTACGACGTGACGGCGGGCCAGATTCTCATCGACGGAGTCGACCTGCGCGAGCAAGATCTTACGACACTCCGCCAGCACTTCGCGGTCGTGCTTCAGGACCCGTTTCTTTTTACCGGCACGCTGGCGGAGAACATCCGCATGGACAACGACGCCATCACCGAGGCCGCGCTGCGCCAGGCCGCGCGCGACGTCAATGTGCTGGACTTCATCGAGAGCCTGCCCGGAGGCTTCGACGAGCCGGTGCAGGAGCGCGGCAACTCGCTCTCGACCGGCCAGAAGCAGCTGATCAACTTTGCCCGCGCGCTGGCCTACAACCCGCGCATTCTTATCCTCGACGAGGCCACATCCAGCGTGGATACCGATACCGAACTGCGCATCCGCGGCGCGCTGGAGCGCATGGTCGCGGGCCGCACCAGCGTCCTGATTGCCCATCGCCTCTCGACCGTGCAGCAGGCAGGCAACATTATCGTTCTGCACAAGGCGAAGTTGCGCGAGATGGGCACCCACCAGGAACTGCTCGCCCAGCGCGGCCTCTACTGGAAGCTCTACCAGCTCCAGTACAAGGACCAGGAACAGCAGGTCAGCGGGTCAGCAAGCCAGCTAGTCAGCTAGTCAGCTAGTCAGAGAGTCGGCGGGGGAGAGTCGCCACAAGACGAGTTTGTCGCCTTGCAAGGCGACTGTGCGTGTCTGCCTGCAAGCATATATAAAGAAGACACTCTGTCGCACTCCAGGGCGACAAAGTGAAGGTTCTTTGGTTTTTCCGCAAAAAAGTGACGTTGCAGGTTGTCAAAAGAACAGCGAAACTCTTACTGGAAACAGTCCAAAAGTGCGAGATAAGGCTCTTAACTTGTCGATTTTGCCCTTATTTCGCCCACTTTCACGCATTTTGAGCAGGGGCTGTGCTGGCTCCGTTTCAAGGAGAATGGGAAGAACAGGGAACAGAGATCAGGGGTCAGAAAGACTGTGGCTGGGGCGGGGGCGTGCCTCTGGTTCCAAGGGCGGGGGCAAGTCAGCGAGTCCTCGAAGAGGAGCGCGCACCTAGCCCCCGTGGCAGGACAGGACGAGGGGCGAGCGAAGGCTCGATTTGATACTTCGGGATTTTGCGCCAGATGAGAACGGAGACACGCGAATGGACCTCCGCTTGTCTGAAGGGAATGGCGTTTACGGAAACTGATCCGGGCTTCGGGCAGTGTGCTTTCCCATCCTTTCCGCGATGAGGTTGCGGAAAGGATGGGAAAGCACATCAGTGTCGAGAATAGTGTGAGCCACCCGTTTGCACAGATCCGTTTACAGTAATGAATTCAATTGGGTAATGAGCTTTTCCATGTTTGCTAGAGCTGAAGAGAAGCCCGGCAATTTCGCTCCCTCATCTTCATGCTGGTACAGCCAATCCGCTGGCAAGAAATGGCCAAACTCACTGTACTGCATTGGTAGACTTGCCGCATGTGCCTCGACTTCCTTCACTACTCGAATAGGAGCAGAAGAAGGTTTGCTCGTAGGTATTTTATGGGGAGAGCGAAGATCGAGTGCTTTGTTTACCAAGGCGATGTAAAACTCTCTGCCAAATACATCTTCGATGTCGGCTTCATCTTGTCCAGCAAATGAATTAACCGTTACTAAATTGTCTCCAAGCGCTTTACGCGCAAGTTCAATTTTCTGTTTATCACCATGCTGAACATCCACAACCGCTGCAACATTGAGCCCATTCCCGTGAAAAAGCGATACGAATCCGGGGATTCTAGTCACACCCCCACCAATGCAAATATTCCACCGGTAGTCTAATGGGAGCTGACCGGCCAACGATAGCTGGCGCGAGAACCACTTCAGATAGGCTAAGTCGGACGGTCCTTCAACAAGCAGTGTGTTTCTCCCGACGAATAATGTCTGAGTTAATTCATAGTCCAGGGCTCTTTGAAGCGGAGAAATTGTATCTTCATCTGTACTTAAAACGTCTCCTGATACTTTTGTGCCAAGTAGCCTCTCTTCTCCGGATATTCTGTCTTTCTCGACTACATCTTCAACTGTACGGCATGAAAGAAACCGATCAGGATCGACCATGAACGGAGAATGTGTTGTATAAACAACCTGATAGTGAGGGCTAAGCTCTTCCCTGATGTAGCGAAGCAAATCGGCTTGCGCTCTAGCGTGTAGCGATAGACCTGGTTCATCAAGAAGAATGATTAGGTCATCTCCATGCTTCTTTTTAAGATCGTAAAACCAAATCAAGAAGGAAAAGAACCAAACAAACCCTCTGCTCCTTTCGTCAAAGCTGGTATCCGCCCTGTGACGTGTATTCTCAATGCGCGTGCGGAATACGTACCCGGAATTGAATGGGACGGGATCGTCTGGGCGAGCTTGGTCAAGTCTAATATCAACTTTCAGATGCCTGTTTTGAGACCAGTATTTAAAAACCATATCTGAAGTTTGGTTAGAGACGGCGCGAAGACGCGAATTGAATTCCTCAAATGTTCCTGCCTGTACGACATTTTCAAGGGTGGTTCCTGCTAGAGAAAGCAGCGCAAGGAAAATTCGGTCCCTATCGGTCAATGTGTTTTGTTGCTTGCGGGCCAACACCTCATTTATGGAAACAGCGCCTGGGAGGGTAAGGTATTCATCAAAATATAGGAATGTTGGGACTCGCGCGGCTACAGCATTGATGAAAGCAAGCTCACTTCCTTTAGGAAATTTAGTACTCAATTCCGACAACAAACTTTCTTGCGCCTGTGTCCGTGATGGCAGCTCGTTAAGGGTCTCTATAACTTCATCAACAGTGTTGCAGACTGATATTGGCTGGTAATCTTCGGTGGACAGCTTATCCTTACTGACAAAGGATTTCAACAACATGGCCTGATCGATCTGAATCGAAAAGCGTCTGACATTGTCGTATCCTTTATCGAGAGTAAAACTTCTGTTGGCCAGCGTTCCAGCACCAAAAACATCTTCTACCGCCGCAACATCCTCCTCAGACATAGACCATCTGGAGGAAATCACCTTGTGCGACTTCTGAATCGGAACATCTGGCAGCCATTTTCGCTTAGGGTAGTCAGAAGACGGGACAAAACTTTCCTTAGTGGTGTTGTCAGGTTTTAGCTTGTGTAGCGCCTTGAGTATGGCTGTTTTCCCGGATTCATTTTTGCCGACTAAGCAAGACACCTGATCAAGCGAGAATTCGCCTGAATCTTCAATGCACCTAAAATCTGTGATCTGAACCTTCTCAAGACGCATATTAGCTCCGATGCAAAGCAAAGTATGATTTTGCGGTGGCATCATTATATCCCCGGTGGCCCAGGTCTCGATTTTCAGACATAAAAAACTCAAAAACTTCAACCAGCACCTACTACTCCCGGAAAGTTGCCCAGTGTAAAGGGAGCGCTTTGCAAGTCAGCGTTCCAAACATCGCGAAGAGCCGAATGCGCGCATCGAGGCGGACGGGCGAGGTTTGCAGTCTGCCACCCTTGCCGCAAAGGAGCAAGATGCAGATTCTTCGACTTCGCTACGCTCCGCTCAGAATGACAGCGAAAAGGGTGGGATACCTGGGCGGTAGTATGGAAGACGGTGGCGGAGATTCAAGAGAGGCCCGTGGCTAAAGCCATGTCTTCGGCATAACTCGATTGAGGGGCCTGAAGGCCCCTGCTCCCTCCGTTCTGCTCGATGGGGGAGTGGGCGAGTTGTTTGACAAGCCGATGGGCTCGCGAAGCCAGAGTGCGGGCAGGTAGGCGAGTGAGCCCGAGGCAATGTTCGTGGCATCCCACCCTTGCGACAAAAACAAACGCGTCGCAAGGATGGGGCACCCAGAGGGTTTGCGAATTGGCAAATTAGCAAATCAGCGAAGAGGAGCGCGCAGCCGGTCCTCTTAGGCAGGACGAGGCGGGGATTGAGCGAGGGCCGATTCGATACTCGATGATCTGACGCCAGATGAGAACGAAGACGCGCGAATGGACGTCGAATCGTCTGAAGTGGAGGAAGTGTTCAGAACCAATCTGGAATTGGAGGCAATTCCCGACCTGTCGCCGCTGGCGAGGATGGGAGCTGAGAATTGTCGAACAAACATTTTCCAATCAGCGAAAGTTCTCCAATCGCCGAGCCCAGGGCTGACAAGGGACTCTTGCGTGACCATCCCGAGAGCTCATGCCTTGAAGACGATTCGATGCCGGCAGCCGAGTCTCTCCCTGGCCTGCGAGAAAACCCGCTGGCCGCGCCGACCTCCATTTGCTAGTCTTGACAGAATATGACCAAACTGTCTGGCGCAGTCGGCGTAGCTCTGCTTCTGCTTTGCACTCTTCCCTTGCTGGCGCAGAAAAAAGCTCCGCCCAAGGCGATCCGCTTTCAAGGCGCACCACAATACACGCAGCAGGAGCTGCTGGCGGCCGCCGGTTTCAAGCCGGATGCGCGGGTGAACCCGCGCGAAGTGAAAGCACGCGCCAAGCAGCTCAATGATACGGCCCTGTTCGAAGCGATCAAGTTTACCTCCGACAGCAAGGGGTTGCTGTTCACTTTGACGCCGAGCAGCCAGGTTTTCCCGATGCACCTGGACAATGTGCCGCTGACGCCTGGCAAGGAACTCGACGCCAAGCTCCATGAGCGCTTCCCGCTTTATCGAGGCATGTTGCCAGCCAGCGGCTCCATGCTGGAAGGAATACGGCAGACATTGGAAGAGATGCTGGCGGCCAAAGGCGTCAAGGCAACGGTGAAAGCGGCTATCACCGGCGGCCTGGGCCCGAAAAAGATCACGGCTATGAACTTCACAGTGGTCTCGCCGCCGGTGCATATCGGCCTTATCGAACTTGCCGGTATCTCTCCCGCCATGGAGGGCAAGGCCAGTCTTTTGGCCAGCGGCCAAACCGGAAACGGCTTCGACACAGAGAACACAGCCATCGGTCTGCAGCACGCCTTCGAAGACCTTTACCAGGACCAGGGGTATGCGGCCGTGCAAGTCGATGTCGCTCAGGCCGATCCTGTTATCGCTTCAGATCAGTCCGTGGATATTCCTTATAAGGTAACGATTAAGGAAGGCGGGGTTTACAAGCTTGGAACGATCGACTTTCCGGCCGGCGCGCTGGTTGCGCGCGCGGAGGTTGAGAAAATCGCGGCCAAATATCCGGCCGGCTCCGGACGGCCGCTCGATCTGTTTCTCATGGCCGTCCGCGACGCATATCATGCCAAGGGCTACCTCGATAGCTCCGTGGTTTCACATGCTTCCTTTAGTGAAACTACTCACATCGTGAATTACAGCGTCGAAATCGCGCCGGGCCCGCAGTACCGGCTGGCCTCGGTCAAATTTGACGGAGCCCCCGACGCGATGGCGGCCAAACTCAAGCTCGCGTGGAAGATGGCGCCCGGCGATGTGTTTGACGAAAGCTATGTTTCAAACTTTGCGGCGCTGGCGCAAAAGAAAGACAAGCCAATGACGAAATGGATGCAGACAGTTATCACCACCTACGAGGTGAAGGCCGACGAGGCCACGCACGAGGTCGACTGCATCTTTCATTTTGCGAAGGCCACGCAGAGCCCGCGCTAGCCGTTTTCGGGAGCAAAACCGATTTGCGGATAAGTCGAGCGAGGCGAGTTGATTCAACGGAGCACCCCGCGGGGCGCGACCTTGTGAATGGGGCGAGGGGAAGCAGGGAAGTGCGGTTCTAGTCATCCCCAGCGCCAGCAAGACGGATCCGGGCGTAGACAAGGCAGACCGGCGCGACATCAAGGCCGCATGCCAACTGCCGACTCGATCGCAGTTCAAATCATGGATGGCGAAGGATAGTTCGGGCGGCGCGTGCGATTCGTCACAGACAAGGGTATCGAGTCACTCTGAGTATCCATCTATGGTTGCAGTTGTCATATTTGGCGAGGCACTGACCCTGGGCCTGGTGTCGGGACCTGCCTGCATGGCCTCTTGCGGCCCCGTGCTGGTTCCCAGCCTGCTCACGGAGCAAACTGGGTTCCGACGTCATCTGCGTTTTCTTTCGGCGTTTCTGGGAGCACGCCTTCTGGGATACTTGGCGTTTGCCGCAGCAGCGTGGGAGATTGGCGCGCTGGTATCGATGAGGCCGGCGTCGCGTATGCTGCTGATGGGCGCCGTGAATGTGTTGCTCGCCTGTGTACTGCTCTGGTATGCGTATTCCGCCAGGCAGATATGCGGCTCGTCGTGTTCGAGCGCGAAACTGGTGAATATCGGCACAACGAAAGATCGCCGAGTGGCCGGGGCGGCGGTGTTGGGCTTCCTCACCGGTTTCAGCCTGTGCCCTCCTTTTGTAGCTGCCGGCGTGAGGGCGGCGGAGTTGGGAAGCGTGACGCAGGCCCTGCTCTTTTTTATCTTCTTTTTTGTTGGAACCTCTGTGTGGTTTGTTCCGTTTATAGGTATAGGCTGCATCGCGCGCAACCAGGCCGTGCTTACCGTTGCACGGATGACGATGACGCTCATTGCCCTCTATTACCTCTTTTTGGGAATCGCCATGCTGATGGGGAGAAAAGCATATGGCTTCTAAGGCTTGCACGCCGCGGCTGGCCCCCGCTACGCCGCGTAGCGTTCTGCGGGCTCTTCTGTTGACCTTGCCGATCGCTGTCTGGTCGCTGCTCATGCTCTTTCATCCGGGCACGCCGACGGACGCGAAGTCGCGGATCGCCGAAGCCGTGACCGCCCTCTTCATGACGGGGCTGTTTTTCATGATGATGCGGACGGGGAAGACCTATCGCTGGCGCCGCTGTTTTTTCGTGGCCCTGGGATTCCTGTTCCCTGTCGGCTTTATCTACAACATGGTTCTCGCGCGCGGCACGATGGGCATTCCCATCGAAGAGATGATTGCCGGCAGGACGCCCTTCTGTTTCCTGGCCATTCCACTTCTCATCGTGCCGGCCGCGCTGACAAAGACGCTCGTTTTTCCCGGATCGATCGCGGCGTCCCGGCACGCCATTGCGACGATGGTGGGCCTGTGGCTGGCTTTGACGCTGGTGCTCGGCAAAGGCTGGTGCGCCTACGCATGTTTCTTCGGCGGGATTGAAGAGGGCATGGCCGCGGTACCCAAGCGGGCCAAGATTCGCAAGATCGATCCGCGCTGGCGCCTGGTCCCGTGGGCCGTGCTGCTGGCCATGGTGCTTTTGTCGCTGGCCCTTTTTGAGCCGGCCTACTGCATGTGGCTCTGCCCTTTCAAGGCGGTTACGGAATACGTCACTGCCCGCAATGCGGTTGGGGTGGTGCAGAACGCCATCTTCATCGTGCTTTTTGCCGGACTGGTCATCGTGCTGCCGCTGCTGACAAAGAAGAGAACACAATGCTCCTTCTTCTGCCCGTTTGGCGCCTTCCAATCCATCTTCAACAAGATCAGCATTTTCGAGGTGAAGATTGACCGGACGCGCTGCAAGTCTTGCGGGGTCTGCCAGAATGCCTGCCCGAATCTCTCCTTGTCGAAGGAGTCCATTGCGCAGGGCGAGACGCTGCTCTCGTGCATGAAGTGCGGGGCCTGCGTGGATGCGTGCCCGCAAGATGCTGCGGTGTGGCATATCAAGGGAACCGAGATCGCCTGGAAACCCGAACGCGCGCGGCTCATGTTTTTGTATGCAGCCTGGGCCATGGCCGTCATGTTCGGCGGCAGCATCATCGCTCAGGGGCTATTCACGATTCTGCACTTTCTCGCTTAGAGGGCATCCATGACACTGCGCGCAAAACTCGGTTACACGGCGGCGGCACTTACCATGCTGGCGGCGTTGTTGACGCCATTCCGGCTGATGGATAGCTTCGCCAAAGGCTTCGCGGCTCTCGGCCTGCATGTGGACGAAATGTACTCCGGCGGCCCGAAACTCCGCACCGTGGCGATGGGTCCCTACTCCATCGCGGTTCACAAGCCCGTTTTTCCGCACATGCTTCAGAGTGGAAATCCGTTCGTGCAACTGGATTGGAGTCCCGCGAGCGCGTTGCCGCAGCATGTATCCGACGTTGTGGACGTGGACGGCGACGGCCGGCCCGATATTCGGGTGGACTTCGATGTGCCCAAAGATCCCAAGACTCCGCTACGCGTCAACGTCGAGCCTCTCAATCGCCGTTACGAAGCGATGCAAAATGAGGGGAAAGAGGGATTTTCTAGGCTGATTGTGCGCGTGGACAATGCTGTTCTGGTGCGGGTTCCGCTGGCAAATCGGTAGTAGGCAAGTGAGAGCGCAGCTGAGCGGAGAAGAGAAAACGGACAGTCAGGGTTCGTGGCAGCCCACCCTAGCCGCAAAAACAAAGACGCGGCGAGGGTGGGGCACCCAGCGGGTTTGCGAGTCAGAGAGTCAGCGAAGAAAAGCGGGCAGCCCTCGCTTTTGTGGGAGCTGAAGGGGAGGGCAAGCCGACGAATCTTGCTCCCGCGCCGGGACTCAGATTTCCTTGCCGATGGTGTAGGCGCGGCCGAGCGATTGGCCGACGCCAAAGTACGCCCTATCCGCGGGTGAATAGATGATCGGCAACACCTTCAGGATGTCAGGATGGCCGGCGGCGTTCAGGACTTCTTCGTCGACCTTCACGTCGATGATCTGGCCGACGAAGTGGGTGTGCAGGCCGAGTTCAATGACCTGGATGATGTTGCACTCCAGGACCAGCGGGAACTCCTGAATGTAGGGCGCATCCACCATATCGCTTGGGATGGGCGTCAAGCCCGTGGCGGCGAACTTGTCGGCGTCGCGGCCGCTGACGATCCCGAAGTAGTCGGTTTGCATGACCTGGGCCTGCGAGGGCACGTTGACGGTGAAGGCCCGGCGCCTCATCAGGTTGCCATGACTGTAGGTGGCCTTGCGCAGCGATACGGCCACGCAAGGGGGCTGGGAGCAGCAAATGCCTCCCCAGGCGCAGGTCATGGCGTTGGGCTTGCCCTGCTCATCGTAAGAGCCGACGACCCAGGCAGGAGTGGGGCAGATCAATGTCTTGGCACCAAGTGAACGCTTCATATCGTGTCTCCCTTTACGAACCAGGATTTTCCTTTTTCAGTTTCCAGTTTGGCATCCCGGCCGGGTTGGAATACAGAACTTTTCGCAAGAATAGGCAACCGTCAACGGACAGCTTCAAGGCTTGAATCGCCTTTGTCAAGATCGGCTTCCTCGATCCGTTGACCAGTTCTTTTACACTTGAAAGGGGAGGGAATTATGAGCGACGGCCGCGAAGAGCGCGAAGAACGGGAGAAGCGCCGCGAACAGGAAGAGCGAGAGAATCGCGAGGACCGGATAGAGCGCGACTTGATAGACGAGTGGGTACCGGAGCGGGACGACTCCTGAATCGCCGCGGAAATGCCGGGTACCGGGCGTGCAGCAATCGCCAAGGGCAGTTTATATTTTCACGTCTTAGCCATAAGACCCCTGGAGCCGCGCATAAGCCATTCGATAGATTCCGCGCTTTGACGGCACAAATACAAACAGACTGCCAACTCGCGGAGTTTCATGGCTCCGGTGGCGGCGGAATATGCGGCAGACAGGCCCTGAAGAAGAATCTCTCCTAATACTGCGGTTGCACTTCTTCAAAACTTGAGAATAGCGACAAAGGTCCGGGCCTGAAGGCCTCTCAAGCTCAAGCTTTTTCAGGGGCCTTCAGGTGAAGGCCCCTGCTCCCTCCGAATTCACGATCAGCAAATGTGGTACTAACCGCACCCGATAGAATCCTGTCTAATGTTTCGCATGGACAAGAACGACCACGCCGCAATCCAGGCAACGCTTGCAGGAGATAAAGAGGCTTATGGCGCATTGGTGAAGCGCCATAGCCAGAGCCTCTTCCGAGTCGCCTTCCGCATCACCGGCAACGAAGCCGATGCGGAGGACGTGGTGCAGGAGGCTTTGCTGGCGGGCTACCGGAAGTTGGAGAGTTTCGAGTCCCGCGCCAGCTTCGGCACCTGGATTTATCGCATCACCGTGCGGTGTGCACTGGACAGAATCGGTGGTCGCAGAGTGGATGAGAACCACCGGGTAGCCGAGGAGAGCGATACGGAGCAGGACGAGGTGCAGGTGGCGGATGTGGCCGCCGGTCCCGACCGCATGCTACTGAGCGGCGAGATCGGGGCGATGTTGCAGGAGGCGATGAGCGGCCTGACGGCTACGGAACGAACGGCTTTTGTCCTGCGGCACATGGAAGACTGCGGCACGGAAGAAATTGGCGCGGCGCTTGGCATCCAGCCGAATGCGGCCAAACAAGCGGTCTTTCGCGCGGTGCACAAGCTGCGCTTCCGCCTGGCTTCACTAAGGGTGAGGATATGAAGCATCTGAAGGAAGAAGAACTAATCGAGCATTACTACGGCAAAGGCAGAAGCGACGCCGCTGAACAGCATCTGCAATCATGCGCGGAATGCGCGGAGGCCTACGCGGCGCTGAAGAGCGATCTGGAAGAGATGGAATTTGCGGAAGCGCCGATGCGCGATGCCGCATACGGCGAACGGGTTTGGCAATCGATTGCGCCCTTGCTGCCCGCTTATGAAACGCGAAAGCGGAGCTGGCTGCGCAGTGGCATGGGAAGAGGGTTGAGTTATGCCGCAGCCTGCGCCCTGCTGGTTGTGTGCGCCTTCGTTGCCGGTCGCCTTTGGGAGCACAAGCAGACGCCGATGGCGGCGAAGAATCCCGCCGCACAGGCCCAGCCGACTCAACAGAGCGCGGCACCAGTGCGGGAGCGCGTGGTGGTAGTGGTTCTGGGCGACCATCTGGACCGCTCGGAGCGGCTGTTGGTGGAACTGAAACACGCCGACGCCGGCAGCGAGGAGATGGTTGGTCCGATGCGCGACGAGGCTCGCAGCCTTCTGGCGGCTAATCGCATCTGCCGTCAGAGGGCCGCGCGGGCAGACGATCCAGCGCTGTCTGCAACGCTGGATCGTCTGGACCATCTGCTGGCCGAAGTGGCCAGCGAGCCAGGCGGCTTGAACGCCGCAACCCTGACGCGGCTGCAAAACGAAATGAACGCGGACGGCCTGCTCTTTGAGGTGCGCGTGTTGCGCTCCAGAATTCCGGAACAGCAGACGTATCAATCCGCACGGCAAAACGGAGGCACGATATGAGGACCGGAATTGGATTTCATTCCGCATTGATTGGCGTACTGCTTTGCATACCGATGGCTGGCCTGGCGCAGTTCGCGCAGAGACAATCCATGGCAGAAAGCATGATGCCGGCTGGAATCGCGGGCAGCCCCTCCGCCTCCAACGATCCCGACAGCAGCCTCTACGCGGATGGGACGCGCGCCATCAACGAGGGGCGCTGGTCCGATGCCATCGAGATTTTTGCCAAAGTGGTCCAGCAACATGGCGATCACGCCGATGGAGCCCTGTACTGGAAGGCGTATGCGGAGAACAAGCAGGGGAAAGCGAAACCCGCGCTGAAGACTTGCGTCGAACTGCGCCGCGAGTTTCCGAAGAGCCGCTGGATGGATGAGTGCGGCGCGCTGGAGATTGAGATTCGCGCCAAAAACGGAGAGCCGGTCCAGCCAAATGCAGAGAAGGATGAAAACCTGAAACTGCTGGCGCTGAACTCCCTGATGCGGAAGAACGAGGCGCTCGCGGTCGCGCAGATTCAGGAGATTCTGGAAAGCAATACCTCAGAAGCGTTGAAGAAGGGCGCGGAGTTTATTCTCGCCCAGGGCCATTCGAATCAGGCGCGGGAGCTGCTGGCGCAGATCGCGCAAAAGAGGAATGCTTCAGCGCACTCGGATGCCGGCTTGCATGCCAGAACAGCCGCGATGGCGAATACCGCTGGCAGCAGTGAGGGGTTACTCTCCTCAAAGCCAGACGCCGGAAGGCGGCGCATGACGCTTGATGTGGTGGTGACCGGCAAGTCGGATAAACCTGTATCCGGCCTCGTCAGTGAGGACTTCACGCTGCTGGACAACGGCCAGCCGCACAAGATTCTTTCCTTTCAGGCCGTCGACGGAACCGTTCAAAAGGCAGACCCGGCGGTTGAAATCATGCTGCTGATCGATGCGGCGAACGTCGGGCCCCAGGGCGTCGTCTTTGAGCGCGAGCAAGTGGAGAGGTTTCTGCGCCAGGACGGCGGGCATCTGGCGCAGCCGGTGTCGATCTTCGTATTGTCCGACCGGGGACTGAATATTCTGTCCTCGCCATCTGTGGATGGGAACGCATTGGCCGACAAGGTCAGCAAGATCGAACACGCATTGCCCGGGATTCAGTCGGCAGGCGAGTGGGGTGCGGTCCGGCGTTTCCAGTTTTCGGTCCAGACGCTCACGGCGATTGCGCAGAGCGAAGCGAAGAAGCCAGGCAGGAAGCTGATGCTCTGGCTTGGCTCCGGCTGGCCTATGTTCGATTCGAGCCGCCCTCCAGTACCCACCAAAGCGCAGCAGCAGCAATGGTTTGATTCAATCGTCCAGCTCTCCACCCAACTGCGCGCGGCGCGCATCTCCGTCTACACGATGCTTTGGGGATCCTATACGCCCAGCCTTCTCTATCAGGACTATCTGAGCGGCGTGAAAACGGCCGACAAGGCCAACACCGCCAACCTGACATTGAAGGTTGTGACCGTCCAGAGTGGCGGGCGCGTGGTGGGTCCGGATAACGATCTGGCCGGAGCGATCAACGGTGTTGTTGCAGACGCGAACGCCTTCTACACGCTTTCGTTCGATCCGCCGGCAGCCGATCACGCCAATGAGTATCACGATCTGAAGATACAGATTGCCAAGCCGAAGCTGACGGCTCGCACCCGAACCGGATACTACGCACAACCGTAAGGACGCACTCCCCCGAAATAGAGGCCGGAGCATGTCAGCATGGAGGCCCCAGCGAGCGATTTGCGCTCGCCGGGGTGAAGCGACAGGTTTCTTCTGCGAGGCGGACGTCAGGATTCCGGAACGAGGAACCAGAGGGCGGCTCTTCGAGCGGAATCAGCCCCAGAGGTCCAGGGTGTTGACGGGCTTGCCCTGGAGCTTCAGGTAGTAGAAGAGCTGACTCATGTGCTTGTCGAGGTGCTGGATCATGTGGAGCAAGTGACAGCCGAGGGGCAGCTTAATATCGGGAGCCCACGGAGCGGCGATTTCCTTGTTGGCCAGATCGTTCTCGCTAATCCTGTCGAGAAGCAGCAGCACGGCGGCTTTGTCTTCCACGAGCAGTCTTCTGACCTCGTCGACACTCTTTACGGTGGGCATCTTCTCAGCGGGTGGAAACATCTCCTCGGGCGTCATGTCCGCCATGGTTTTGCCCGCCGGGAGGCCCCAGTCGCCGGTCACGAATCCATTGAACCCGGAGCCGCAGCCTTCGCTGATGTGCTTGAGGAGTTGGCCGACGGTCATCCAGTTGGAGCCGGTAGCCGGTTTCCATTCGAGGCTGTTGGCATCCACTTTGTCGAGCAGCCGCAAGGTCGTTTTATAGGCGGATTCGGTTTCCGCCTTCAAGAGCTGAGTCCAGTTCACGATCCTTCTCCTTTTGCCGTGGAGTAGCTGGCGAAATGAGTGTAGGACCGGGGATGGATTGGAGGCAATAGCGCGTTTTGGGTGGTAGGTGGAAAATCGGCAGGGTGGAGTTGCGGTTACGCGAAGGCAATCAGCGGGCGCCAGCCTTCAATCTACTTCCACCTTGGCGGCTGGCGCTCACTTGCACAGGCTCAATCGATCAAGCTATTCGTTTTTCACCTCCCGGCTGCGGATGTAGCTGCGAACCCCCGTACTCGCTCCGCATCGCCTTGCGCTATTTCGCCCGCGTGCAGAGCCAGCCGTTTGTTTCCAGCCAGTCGATGATCGCCGACTGCCATTGATCGCGTGGCATCAGGAAGAAGCCATGCTGTCCCTTCTCGAAGAAACGCGCCTCCACAGGCACGCCCGCGTGCCGCAGCGCTTCGTAGAAGAGAATGCTATTGTCGATATCCACCAGCCGGTCGTCTCCCGCGTGAAGAAGCAGCGTCGGCGGCGTATCCGCGCTCACCTGCAACTCGTTTGAGAACAGGCGGACAAGATCGTCGCTCGGGTTCACGCCCAGCAACGCCTTTCGCGAATCCATGTGGGTGATCTTGGCGTCCATGCTGACGACCGGATACACCGCGATCAGGAAATCAGGCCTGAGACTCACCTGATCGGGGTTGTCGATATACGCCTTGTTGAAGTGCGTGGCCAGCGTCGCAGCCAGATGGCCGCCCGCCGAATATCCGATGGCGCCCACACGCGACGGATCGACGTTCCACTCCTTCGCATGCTGGCGCACTAAACGAAGCGCCTGCTGCGCGTCCTCGAGCGGCCCGACCGACTTGTCGACCATAGTCTGGTCGCTGGGCAGCCGATACCTCACCACAAATGCCGCGATTCCGTGATCGACGAAGAACGCGGCCTGCTGCGCGCCCTCGAACTCGTAGGTCAGGCCTGCATACCCACCGCCGGGAAAGACCAGCACTCCGGCTCCTGTGGCCTTCACCTTCGCCGGCAGATACACCTCGATTCTCGGCCGCGACACCTTTTGCACCCAGCCTGTATTCGCGCCCGTCTCCTCGTCGGGACCGGGCTTCGAATTCGGAATCGCCCCGTCGCCGTAGAGCGGATAGCTCTGCATCCTGGCTGGAAACGCGCTGGCCATGTCAAATGGCGCCGCGGCGGGCTTCTGCTGTGCGGTCAGAGTCATGCACAGGCTGGCTGAAAGCAGAATCAGATATTGGATGGTCCGAGTTTTCATTGGCGGCTGACCTCTTTCACAGCCGCCGATCATAGCACGCCGGCATCGGCCCGCAATAGGAGCTCCGACACGAGATGATCTGGCGCGCTCTCATCCGGCAAGTCCGGGTCCGAGAGCGCCGTCGATGGCGGCTTTACAACCGCACTACACATGCTCGAGAACAGCGTCTGCTTCCTGATCCTCACGCCGGGGGCATAGCAAAGTGGCGCGGTTGGCGTAAAGGTACCGCTTCAATCGCGCCCGAGAATGGAAAGGTCGCGCAAACTTATCTGTATCCGAGATCGGAAGACTGGGTCTTCGCAAGTCCGGCCAATGACGGACAGCTGCCGTACTGGCCCGGCTCCTTGTATCGGACATATCTGGAGCCCGCCGCCAAGGCCGCCGGCATTCCCGGCAAGATCGGCTGGCATACCTTCCGGCACAGCTTTGCTACTTTGCTCAAAGCAAATGGCGAGGACATCAAGACCGCGCAGGAACTTCTTCGCCACGCCAATATCTCGGTCACGATGAACATCTATGCGCAGGGTGTCACTGAACTCAAGCGCAATGCGCAGCATCGGATCGTGCGAATGGTCACTGGCGGGAAGGATGAGGAAGCAGAGGAAACCGCTTAATGGACGCTAACGGCGCCAAAATTTGAAGGTAATTTTTGGTAAGTCCTCTTTTCTATTGGAGTCCCCGATGGGATTTGAACCCATGTTATCTTCGTGAAATGGTTGGGAACAGGCTTTTTTTGATGAAGCGTTCCAACGCGAGTTAAAAGCGGCCAAAGAAAAGGAGAACGCAGCGGAGCAGCATTCCGGCGGACAGTATTGATCCGGCACTGCTGGATTGCGATACGAGAGAAGGAAAAAACAGCCGCAGGTCCTTCGACTCCCTTCGCTCCCACCCCAGCGAGCAAAGAGCACTCGCCGGGGACCCCGTTCGCTCCGGTCGCTCAGGATGACAAATCGTTGGTGATGCAATCGTTTTGCGCCGGATCAAGCAAAAAGGGCCACTCCGCCTGTGCGGAGTGGCCCTTTTGATTGATGCGTTGATGCCGGAAAAACAGGGTTACTTGGAAACCTCGGGCTTGGTGCTCAGGGTGCCGTTCGCGTATCCCTTGGCCATGTCTGCGATGGAGATGGCCTTGTAGTCGCCGGCGTGTCCGGCCTGGCCGAACTGCGTCATGCGCAGAGCAACAACCTTCTGCATGGCCGCGCGGGCTGGCTTCAGGTAGTCGCGGGGATCGAACTTCTCCGGAGTCTCCACAAAAACCTTGCGGATGGCGCCGGTGATGGCCAAACGGCTATCGGTATCGACGTTGACCTTGCGGACGCCGTTCTTGATGCCGAGTTGAATCTCTTCGACCGGCACGCCCCATGTCTGCTTCAGCTTGCCGCCGTACTGGTTGACGATGTCCTGCAGGTCCTGAGGAACCGAGCTGGAACCGTGCATGACCAGATGGGTCTTTGGCAGACGATTGTGGATCTTGATGAGCAGGTCCATCTTGAGGACCGAGCCGTCGGGCTTCTTGGTGAACTTGTAAGCGCCGTGGCTGGTGCCGATGGCGATGGCCAGCGAATCAACGCCGGTGCGCTCGGCAAATTCGACTGCCTGGTCGGGATCGGTGACGTGATCGAGGCCCGAGCCGCCGGCTCCGTGACCGTCTTCAACGCCGCCGAGAACGCCGATTTCGCCTTCGACCGCGATGCCGCGGGGATGGGCGTAATCGACGACCTTCTTGGTCACTTCGACGTTCTCTTCGAAGGTGGCCGGGGTCTTGCCGTCAGGCTTGAGCGAGCCGTCCATCATGACCGAGGTGAAGCCGAGTTCGATGGCGCTCACGCAGGTCTCGAAGCTGTTTCCGTGATCGAGGTGCATGGCGAGCGGAATCTGCGGGTAGAGCTCGGCCGCGGCCAGCATCAGGTGATAGAGGTAAAGATCCTGCGCATAGGCGCGAGCGCCGCGGCTGGCCTGGATGATGACCGGCGAATTGGTTTCCTTCGCGGCTTCCATGATGGCCTGAATCTGTTCCATATTGTTGACGTTGAAAGCACCGACGCCATAACCGCCCTTGGCAGCCTCGTCGAGGAGCTGGCGCGTAGAAACTAGAGGCATAAGAAATTTCTCCTTCTGGTTCAACTCCGGCCGCCTAAGCGCTTTGGCCCGAAAGGGATGGAAATCAGCCTCGCGGGCGGCTGGAACTGCAATCATTCTTATGGTAGCAGAGCCAGGCGAGCGGGAGGTCTGGCGGGGAAGACGGACGAAAGAAGCCCAGGGAAAACAGGGTAATCCCCTGAGGAATCATCGAAAGATGCCGCTTCGGGGACGCCGCGGCGGGGCGCCGGTGGGGGAGGATGTCAGCGCTATTTTCCAAAGAAGCTGAAGATGCTCTTTTTTGCGGGGATTTCTTCTTCGGACAAGCCACAGGCTTTACGGGCCATTTTCCGTATTTCGTTGGAGATGGGGGAGTTTTCCTGCATCAAGACGGTAGAGGTGTTTCGGGTGCGCCGTGCCGAGACGGAATCGTTAGGAATCTTCCACTGGGGCGTCCTGGTGAGGGCTTTGTGAACGTGCTCTTCATCGAAAAGCATATTCTGAGGCACGTAGCGGTTGATGACGATCTGGAGCTTGCGTCCCCGAGTGGCGAAGAACTGGGAAATCAGGCGATTTGCGTTGCGCAGTTCGGAGACGCCGATCTGGGTGACCAAGTAGATGGTGCCCATCACGTCAAAGAGAGCCGAATTCATCAAGTCAATTCTTGAACCGGCATCGATGACCACATAATCGAAGCTCTGGCGGGCTATGGCGAGGAGTTTTTCAATCTGTTCCGGATTGACAGCGGTCACAGGAAATTCTGCGGGAGCCGAAAGCACGTAAACGCCCGAGCTATGCCTGTTCAGCAGTGTAGAAAGAAGATTTGTATCGAGGCGGGCGATATCGCGGAAAGCGTTCTCAGTCGAGTACTCCGCGGCTATTCCGAGGTGGATGGCCACGTCGCCGAGCGGGAGGCCGAAGTCAATGAGCAGAACTTTCTCGTGAGATTCCCTAGCCAGGGAGACCGCGAAATTGGAGGCGAGTGTGGTGACGCCGCAGCCGCCTTTGGTGCCGAGAAAGACGAAGAAGCTTCCCACCGCATCTTTTGGGCGAACACCGGGGCGGCGAATCGACACGCGTTCCAAGGCCTTGGCCAATTCGTTGCAAGAGAGGGGCAGAACGAGAAATTCGCGGGCTCCCGCGCGCATGGCCTCCACCACCAGGTTGTGATCGGTCCGCGCTGAAAAGACCATCACAGTACGCGAGCTGTCATCGCAGATACTCTCGACGATTTTGAGGGCGAGTTCGGGGTCGGCGTCGAGGTCAACCATGACGACGTCATGATCCTGGTCCAGCATCCGGGGCAGCTCGGCAAGGGTGGCAGGATAAGAAACAAACTCGTGAGTCCGCACTTTCGGGCATGCTGCAAGAGCAGCGGCGATCGAGTTGCGGCGTGCCTCATCGGGGCCGATCAGCGCGACGGACAAAAGTTCAGAATCAGGAGCCTCTGTCGGCTCGGGAAGAAATGAAATAGTCAAAACGCTCCCCCAATCAAGTACATCGACATCCAAGCCAAAGTGAAACAGCCAAATGGTCAGAATAGCGCGAGAATCAATAATACAGACACGCATTTTAGATGCGTTTTTAGCCGCTGGAGGTTCTGGTTTTTCCTGTCCTTTTGAGCGGCAAGCGATGCGCAACGGGGCGAAGATGAGGGGCGCAACGCGCGCTGCGCATGAAGGGGCGGGAAGCGAAGCAGGAGTTGTGCGGGCCTAGGAATCAGGGGGTCATGCAGGCTGGGGCTATCTCGCCGCGGCTTTTGCTGATTTGCGCGCGGGTTCCAGGAGAGACCATTCATCCTCTTCCCGCGGCGAATCCGGAAGAGACCAGACGTTGGCTTTGTGAGGTGGTTCCGGGAGAGGCTGCTTTTCTTTTCGTTTTCGAAAGAGGAAGAAGCGTCTCTTCTTTTCTGGAGTGGCGGGCAGGCCGCAGGCGGTTCTAGCCATCTGGCGGATTGCTCTTGAGATGGGCGAATCCTGCAGGACAACCGGCCTGGCAGTGTTCTGGGTGCGGCGGGCGGTGGCGTAGTCGTCGGGGATCTTCCAGAGGGCCGGTCTGGTGAGGGCCTTGGCGATCTGCTTTTCATCGAAGAGCAGGGCGTGGGGGGTGTAGCGGTTGAGGACGATCTGGAGCTTGCGACCGCGCCCGGAGAAAAACTGGCTGATGAGGCGGTTGGAGTTGCGGAGTTCGGAGACGCCGACCTGAGTGATCAGGTAGAGGATGGCGGATTCGTCAAAGAGAGCGGTCTCTCTCAAGTCGATTCTGGAGCCGGCATCGACGACCACATAATCGAAGATCTGGCGCGCGACGGAGAGCAGCTTGTCAATGGCGTCAGTGGAGGCCTGGACGGATGAGAACTCGCCTGGAGCCGCGAGAACGGAGAGCCCCGAGCTATGCCTGGCGAGCAGGGAACGGAAGAAATTCGCATCCAGGCGATTGGGGTCCTGAAAGGCGTTGGCTGTGGAGTATTCGGCGACCATCCCGAGGTTGATGGCTACGTCACCGAGGGGAAATCCAAAGTCGATCAAGAGGGTGCGCTGACCGGACTCCTGGGCGAGCGCCACGGCAAAATTGGAAGCAATGGTTGTGACTCCGCATCCGCCCTTGGCGCCGAGAAAGACGCACAGCTTTCTGGATGTCCGTCGGGAGGGGGAATTGGAGGAATTGCGGATGGAGACGCGTGCCAGGGCGCCGATGATGTCGGCGCGCAGGAGGGGCAGGGTGAGGAATTCGCGGACGCCGGCGCGCATGAAGCGGATTGCCATTTCCAGATTGGTCTGGGCGGAGTAGACCATCACGGTGGTGGATTGGCTGGCGCAGAGTTTTTCCGCCACATCGAAGGCGTACTCCGGATCACTGTCGATGCCGATGAGGATGGCGTCGAAATGTCCTTCGAGCATCTGTGGCAGATCGTCCAGATCGGAAGGGAAGGAAGGAAACTCGCGGATCGCGGTCCCGTGGAATCCAGCCAGAGCGCCGGCTACCTCCCCGCGGCTCTGATCATCGGGGTCGATGAGCGCCGCAGTTATGGCGACGGGGCCGGATGTGTCGGAGATGTGGGCAACGGACGGCATTGTTTACGCTGCTTCCATTTACCTGTTTTGCCGCCAGGTTCCGCGCAAAGAGTTTGGAAAGCTGTCGGCTTTACCGAAAGAGAGACCCGCGACTGCCGCGAGCGCGCATCCAAGCGTGGAAGATTCTCAAGCACCGTCTTTGCGCGGCTAAGGCGGCTGCGGCTACTGGGATAAGGCGAAGTTGAGCGGCACCTCGACCGTGGATACCCCGGGGCCGGGCTCGAATTTCCATTTGCGCACAGCATCTTCGGCGGCGGCCGAGAGCATGCGGTTTCCGCTGAGCGTTTTCACGTCGGTCACCTTGCCCGCCGCATCGACGGTGACCTCGAGGCGAACCATGCCGGAGATTTTCATTCGCTTGGCAATTTCGGGATAAACGGGCGGGCACCGCGACAGTACGGCGCGCTGGTCGGCTGCCCTGGCGGGAATGGCGAACGCAAGCATCAGCGCCACTGCGACGGCGAGCACAAAGCGCCTCCCAGTGCGCTGCAACGGGATGAACGGAGGAACAAAGCGAGAGTTGTTCATTGGACATCTCCAAAAGCTGAAACTATTCGCTAGGGTTATCGGCGCCAGAGCGAAGCTGCATTAATCCGTTTTCAGGATTTGATTACTGATGGAGGTGGGGGAGGGCGCGCAGAGACGGCCTTTGGATGTCATCTTTAACTGATTAATTTTCAATAGCTTGAATCATTGACATGAGGGAGAGAAGGCGGCTGTGAGAGCAGACGGGTTTTCACGGGAGACGAAAGGGACGATAGTCGGAATGCCAAGCTTATCGTCCGTGATCGAGGACAGACGGCCGCGGTGGTCGTTTGCCGTGGTGGCGGGTTGAAAGCAAAGCGGCGGATCACGGGTTGCTGAGGGGGCTCCTCTCAAGAGGCAGAGGAACCCCGTCTGGCGAGCCCGGAAAGACACAGATCCAGGGGTATGTCACCCGCCGCTTTGTACAGTCTCTGCAGCCGCCTCTAATGGCTGAGAGAAAAGGTGAGCTCCACTTCCACACTGGCAGTGCCGGAGCCGGACTCGAATCTCCATTTGTGGACGGCATCCTCGGCGGCGGTGGCAAGCAAGGCGTTTCCGCTGAGCTTTTTCACCTCAGTTACCTTGCCGTCCGCGTCTACGGTAGCCTCGAGCTTGACCACGCCTTCAACTTTCATGCGCTTGGCGAGCTCAGGATAGATGGGCTCGACCCGCGATTTGACTGACCGTCCGCCGGCCCAAGCGGGGATGGCCATCGCCACCGCCAGCGCCAGCACGGCGACCCGCATCAACTGCACCCCCCCAAGCCGCAGCCGGCTGGGACGAAATCTGAAGAAAAACCTGTTCATTGCAACGCCTCGTAATCTAAAACTGCTTGACGCTGTTATCGGCACGGGGGGGAGTTTATTTCAACGCATCTTCACAATCTGGCCATCGAGGGAGGGGCGGCGAGGGGGCTGACGGGCGGGTCTGGCGAGGGGAAATGCAGGGTCAGCGGGCCTGGGCTATGGCGTCGAAGGTCAGATTCTGGGCGGTGGAGTGGTGCTGGTCGCGCCAGAGTTCGAAGAGGCGGCCGTAGCTGAGGGTGCTGTACTGGGCAGGATCGATGCCCAGGCGTGCGGCTGCGCGGTCGATCCACTCGGCGGAGCCCTCGAGCTCGGCGTAGTTGCCGATGGGGGTTTCGTCTACGACGCAATGGCCCTCGCCGTCGGTCCACTCGGCGCGCCATTTCTCATAGCGGAAGGCGGCGACCAGGCCGAGAGAGAAAAAAATCTGGGCCAGCGTCTCGCCGTCGGCGACTTCGGTTTCGGTTTCGACGCGATGCTTGTGGGTGTCTTCGCCTGGGCCGATATCCGGCAAGCGCTTGTGGGTGAGGATGGTACGGCCGGCGTAGGTGCGAATGCGCAGGATTTCAGTGCGGGCGCGCATCTGGCGGTCGGGGGTGTCGTAGAGGACGTTGCTCTCGAAGGCGCGCGGGGTCTGGAGGCGGAAGCCGGCTGATTCGAGGCGCAGGGCGAGGGCAGGAAGGTCGTCAACGCGAAATTTGATTTCGGTCTCGATGGGCATCGGTTGGAGTATACGGCAGGGGACAGAGGCGGGTCGAAGGACGACAATAAAGGAGTGAAGACACTGCGATTGGTTGTGGACCCCAAGCATCTGGATTCTGCCGAAGCTCATGAAACGCTGGAGCGCGCCTCGCAGATTCTGCGCCGCGGAGGACTGGTGGCGCTGCCCACCGAAACGGTCTACGGGCTGGGAACGAATGCGCTGAACGCGGAGGCTGTGGGGCGGATCTTTGCGGCCAAACAGCGGCCGAAGTGGGATCCGGTGATTGTGCATGTGGCCGGGCCGAATGGCGCGGAAGAGATGATGCGGGGCCTGGTGCGCGACGTTCCCGAGACGGCGCGCAAGCTGATGAAGGCATACTGGCCGGGGCCGCTGACGCTGCTGTTGCCACGGACGGAGGCCGTGCCGGACGTGGTGACGGCCGGGCGGCCGCTGATGGGAGTGCGGATGCCGTCGCATCCGGTGGCGGCGGAACTGATCCGGCGGGCAGGGGTCCCTGTGGCCGCGCCCAGCGCCAACAGCTTTGGGCACACGAGCCCGACAACAGCCGCGCATGTGCTGCAGGACCTGGATGGGCGGATCGACGCGGTGGTGGATGCGGGGCCGGCGGAGCACGGAGTGGAATCGACAGTGCTGGACCCATGCCAGAGCCCGATGATGATTTACCGGCCAGGAGCGGTGACGAGGGCTCAGATTCAAGAGACCGCCGGAGAGGTCGAAGTTTACTACGACAGCGTGGCGCTGGCAGCCAAGCCACGGGAGGCGATGCCCTCGCCGGGAGTGGGACTGCGGCACTATGCGCCCAAGGCGCGGCTGCTGCTGATCGAGGGCGAGCTGGCAGAGATGGAAGCGCGACTGGCGGAAGCGATTGAGGGCCAGACGGGCGAGCGGGTTGGAGTGATGCTGCCAGCCGAGCTGGCAGCGCCGGAGGGGAGCGCGGCGGTCTTCGCATGGGGGCGGTGGGCGGCTCCGAAGGAGATGGCGCGGAAGCTTTACGCGGGGCTGCGGGCGCTGGACGGCGAGGAGTGCACGGTGATTCTGTGCCCGCTGCCGCCAGCCGCGGGGATTGGCGCGGCGATCCGGGACCGGCTGCTGAGGGCGGGGAAAACAGGGAATAGGGAATAGGGAATAGGGAACAGGGAGCAGGGAATAGCTGTACTCTTGGCGAGTCAAGGTTCATGGTCTTCCGCCCTTTCAGCATAAAGCGCGGAAAGGAGGAGGCACGGAGATGGCTCGCCCGTTCTGGGCGGTAGTGTCCATTCTTTTGTGTAAAGGATCATGTCGCGGTTAGCCAGGATGCAAGTCCCTATTTCCTGTTCCCTATTCCCTGATCTCTGTTTTCGCCTATCCGACGTCGCCGAGTTTGTACATGTACTTGATGGCGGATTTGTAGACCAGAGTCCTGGTGTTGCCGCGGACCTTGAGGGCGTTCTGGTCGTACCACTCGATGCAGCCTTCGATCACTTCTCCTCCTTCGAGGATGAGGACCATGGGAGTCTGCGTTTGAATCTGCTTTTGCAGGTAGAAGAGTTCGGCGTGGCGCAAGGGAGGCTCGGTCGACTGCGCATAAGAGGACAAATGGAAGGGAGCGACGGCGGGCGGCTGGTAGCTGGCGCGCGCCTGTGTGGTGGCGCGGGAGCCGCTGGCTCGTTTGTTGGCGCGGAATAGAGCTGCTTCAATGCGCATAAAAGAAAAACCCTCCGAGGGAACGTAAGCGTCACAGAGTTTGCAGACACAAGGCGCAAAGGAAGAAAAGCAAAGCCGTCCATTCACCCCACCACAGACTGAAACGGGCACCGGGGAAGCATGGTCAATTCGCCGGCAGAGCTGACCAAACAGGGCCTGCCGGTGTGGTGAAGACATCCACAACACAAGTATTCCCATTCCGGAAGATCCCGGTCATTTGCTGAATTGACTGTATACAAGAGATGCCCGGTGAGGGACGGGGGTTGCTTTTTCCTGACGAAGGAATGGAAAGGACTGACGGCGTTGACCAAGTTTAGGGTCGCATGATTTCGCACCTTGAATTCGTAGTTTTCCACCCATTTCACAAGATAACAAGAAGCAGGTCCCCTTCGACTTCGCTCAGGGCAGGCTTTCGACTCGCTACGCTCGTTCAGGATGGATGGGGTACGGAGGTTTCATTCTGACAATAGAGCAAAAAGTGCGACAGCGTTGACTACTCGCGGCCGAGGCTAAAGGCCATGGCGTCGAGGGAAAGGGAGCGGAGGAGATTGCGGCGCATGCCCTGTTCGACCTTGTCGAGGGCGCGGGCGGCGCCATCGATCCAGTCGACGTCGAGGCCCTGGGAGAGGCGAGTAAGTTCAGCCTCGATGTCGAGGTTGCGGATGAGCTGCGGGGAGCCCGCGACGATGAGCAGCAGATCCTCGACGAGGCTGCCGAGGGCGCGGAGCAGGTAGGTAGTCTTTTCCTGGCCGTCGGCGCCGGCGCGGTATGCCTCGGTGGCGTGGAAGAGCTGGGAATAATCGGGCTCACGCAGGGCGGTGCGCAGGAGGATGAGAGCGTCCTGGCGGCTGGCGAGATAGACGGCGAGATCGAGCGCGAGGGCGCGGCCCACGGCTCCTTCAGAGAGGCGCGCGGTCAGAGCGCGGTCTCGCGGATTGAGTTCGGCGCGGCGCTGGGCGAGCAGGGCTTCAAGATCGGAAGAGGGGATTGCGCCCAGCCGGTAGACGACGGCGCGGGAGCGGATGGTAGGCAACAGTTCCTGCGGATTTTCGGTGAGCAGAATCAGCGAGGTGTGCTCAGGCGGCTCTTCGAGGAGCTTGAGCAGGGAGTTGGCCGCCTCTTTCATGAAAGCCGAAGCCGTGAAGATGGTGAAAGCGCGGCGCGCCTCGACCGGGGGACGATAGTAGGCGACGTGAATGGCCTGGCGAACCTGGCCGAGCTTGATGAGCAACTGCGGCGGGTCGGGAGGGACGATGAGGACGTCCGGGTGGGTCTGGATGAGGATGCGGGTTTCGCGCTTGTCGGTGTCGCGCATCTGCTCGCGGGCTTCGACCGCCTCGGCGACGCGCTCTTCGAGATTGGCCGAGTCGGCAATGCGTGTGCAGTTCGAGCACGCGCCGCAGAAGTCGGGCAAGCCGTCTGACTCGGTGGGATGGAGGCAGTTGACGGCCTGGGCGAGCATCAGCCCCAAGGTGTATTTGCCGGCGCCGCGCGGTCCGGCCAGAATGAGCGACTGTGGAAAACGCCCTGCGGCGATGCTCTCGCGCAGGTGCGTGACGGTGGCCGGGTTGCCGAGAAAATCGTGAAAGCCCACGAGTTGAGTTTAGTGCATGGAGGGGGAAGCTTGGGTTCGAGGTTTCCCACCCATTCCGCAAAGAGCGCGGAATGGATGGGGCACGGAGCGTGGTGGCGTATACCGTGTCTCGGAATTGGGAAGTTGGGGCATAGGGAGCGAAAAAATGTCAATGACGCTTGACACGGTTTGAAGAAATATGTAAAGTTGGGTTGTCTACATGTAAAGGAGACCAATCATGAAGTGCACAAGAAATAGTTCTGCTGGCCGGCGGTACACGTACCGGGTGCTGATCGCCATGGCGTTTTATTTTGTTTTTCTCGTGGCGGATGTCTGGATTTTCCGCCACTATCACCCGGCCGCTGGCCTGACGTGGCTGCTGGCAATACTGCCAGCG
>Ga0326727_10003986_pt1 | contig 45713 bp, 39 predicted proteins | sample MB2enrmetagenome_FD_207643 | JGI IMG/M metagenome (GOLD analysis project Ga0326727, IMG submission 207643) | Lab enriched peat soil microbial communities from McLean, Ithaca, NY, United States - MB29MY | ecosystem: Environmental > Terrestrial > Soil > Wetlands > Peat | place: USA: New York... | reverse complement strand
CGTCAGTTCACCACCGCCAAAACCATCGCCGCCGAACAGGAAATTCTTCATCGGATGCGCGAGGGGAAAAATCAGGTCGAGCCAGTTCTTTCGCGCCCCCAGGCCATCGCCGTTGCCGACCGGCATGAACATCTCAACCACGCGCAAAAGAACGTGGTCGAAGATGTGCTCAGCGCGCCCGACCGCATCCAAGGAATCCAAGGTTTTGCCGGCGCGGGCAAGACCACCACGCTCACCGTCATCCGCAGCGCCGCTGAATCACAGGGCTATCAGGTCGAGGGTTTTGCCCCGACCTCCCGCGCCGCGAAGCAACTGGAAATGGCGGAAGTTCACGCCGGAACCCTGCAAGGCTTTCTTGCCCGGACTGCAAATCCAGACGTACCAGAGCGAAAGCACTTGTACCTTGTCGATGAATCCAGCCTTGCCAGCACGAACCAGATTCGCGAGTTCCTTGCGCGGCTCGGCACCAATGACCGCGTGCTTCTGATTGGAGACACTCGCCAGCATCAAGGCGTCGAAGCGGGCCGCCCCTTCGAGCAACTACAAGAGGCCGGAATGCGTACCGCCAAGCTCGACGAGATCGTTCGCCAGAAAGACCCGGCGCTGAAATCCGCCGTCGAAATGCTGGCAACGGGACAAGTCTCCGCTGCGCTCGACGCGCTCGCGCAGCAGGGCCGTGTGCAGGAAATTCCCGACCGAGACGAGCGCGTCCGCGCCATCGCCAAAAGCTACATCGAATCGCCCGACAACACTCTCATCGTCTCCCCCGACAATGCTTCCCGTCGCGAACTAAACGTCGCCGTTCGCCAGCAGTTGAAGGCCACTGGCGCCCTTGCCCCGGAAGATCATACTCTCCGCGTCTTGGTTCAACGTCAGGACATGACCGGAGCCGAACGCTCCTGGGCAAGCCACTATGAAATCGACGATGTGGTCCGCTACACACGCGGCAGCAAAGCCATCGGAATCGAAGCTGCCAGTTACGCGTCGGTTGCCGCCATCAACCCATCCGCCAACCAACTTACGGTCGAGAAAGCCAACGGAGAACGCGCCACCTATGATCCCCGCCGCCTGTCTGGCGTCAGCGTCTACCGCGAGATCGACCGCGAGTTCTCCGTAGGCGACCGCATCCAGTTCACCGCGCCCGATAAGTCGCTCGCCGTCGCCAATCGCGAACTGGCCGCCATCGAGGCCGTCCATCCCGATGGCCGCATCTCCGCCCGCCTCGACAACAACCGCCAGATCGAGTTCAACCCGAGCGAGCATCGTCACTTCGACCACGGCTATGCCGTCACCAGTCACAGCTCGCAGGGCCTCACCGCCGAGCGCGTCCTCGTTCACGCCGATACCAGCGTCCACCCCGACCTGCTCAACTCCCGCTTCGGCTACGTCTCCATCTCCCGCGCCAGCTTCGATACCAAGATCTATACGAATGACGCGGCAGCTCTTGGCCAAAAACTGAGTGGTGATGTTTCCAAGACTTCTGCAATTGAGGTCTCTCACTCAGCAGGTAGCGTGATGGCCGATCTCAGCATGGGACAGGGTATTTGAGGGGTTATCAATAGTACGTTGCAAAACGTCATTAGACGTGGTTAAGTAATGACGTATTGAGACACGCGCTATGGCAAAGCCTTTTCAACGAATTATGCGGTACATCGGCCAACATGGAATGGTCAGGCCCCGCGATATCGAGGCCATTGGCCTGCCGCGGGAGTACCTTATTCGCCTCCACCGGCAAGGCAAACTCAGTCGCTCTGGACGCGGAATCTACGCTCTGCCAGATGCGAACGTTACGGAACGCCACTCTTACGCTGAAGTTGCGAAGCGAGTCCCGGAAGCAGTCATTTGCCTAATTTCAGCGCTGGCCTTCCACCAGATCACGACGCAGAGTCCTGCCTCAGTTTGGATTGCCCTCCGTCAGGGAGCAAGAAGGCCTGCCCTCACCTCGCCGTCCCTCAGGATCGTCCGTCTGTCTGGCCTATCGCTGACCGAAGGAATTGAAAATCATCAGGTCGAGGGCGTTCCCGTCCGCGTCTATTCAGCTGCGAAGACCGTCGCTGACTGTTTCAAATTCCGGAACAAAATCGGACTCGATGTCGCAATTGAAGCTCTAAAGGATTGCCTTCGCCAAAAAAAGGCCAGCATCAATGAAATCCACCGCTACGCCAAAGTCTGCCGAGTTAGCAATGTTATTCGCCCCTACATGGAGGCACTGTGACACGCGAGAAGGGCAAGAACACACCGGCATCCATCCGCGCCCGCCTGCTTGCTCTCGCGCAGAGCAACGGCGAGGACTACCAACTGGTGCTGGGTAGATACGCCATTGAACGCTTCTTATATCGTCTGGGTCGGTCGCCATACCGCGACAAATTCGCCCTCAAAGGTGCCACACTCTTCACGCTCTGGACAGGCCACACTCACCGGCCCACAAAGGATCTGGACCTACTGGGACGCGCCTCATCCTCCGACATCGGTGAAGTTGAGACAACGATTCGGGCGATCTGCAAAATTCACGAAGAAGACGGCATTATCTTCGATAGCCAGTCGGTCGACGGCACCAAAATTAAAGAGGATGATGAGTACGATGGCGTGCGCATCAAGCTCCACGCCGACTTGGCCCGAGCGCGGATTCCAATGCAGATCGACATCGGATTTGGCGATGCTGTCTACCCGGAACCCGAACTTGCTTCTTTTCCTGTCCTCTTGCCCATGGAAGCACCTCTCATTCGTGCGTATCCCCGAGAGGCAAGCATCGCTGAGAAATTCCACGCAATGCTCGCACTCGACATCCGCAACAGCCGCATGAAAGATTTCTACGACATCTGGTTCATGGCAAACACTTGGACCTTCGACATGGCGTCCTTGAGGAAGGCGATCCTTGCCTCGCTTGAAAGGCGCAGATCAGCGATTCCCACAGGAGTTCCGTTCGCCCTAACGGACGACTTCCTAAATGATCCGCAGAAGAAGCAGCAATGGAGTGCATTCGTGAACCGGCTGAACTCAGCGGATAAAGCCCCTTCGCTGGAAGAAGTCGGCGCCATCCTTCGCGCCTTCCTCTTGTCATGCATCTCCGGCGACTCTCTGACAAAGGACGAGATTCGTTCTTGGACTCCAACTCACGGATGGAGCACGGCCAAGGCGGACACTTCCTCAGGCCCAGCCATCACAGAGCCAGAAAGAAATTGATGATCCACCGCGCTCTTGCCTTTCAAGTCCTTCACGGACAATGCTCGTCACTGGCTTTTGGCACTCTCGCAGCTTAGAATTCAGCGTTCCCCCAAACAGTGTTCACGCGAAGAGGTAACAAATAAATGCCACGAGGGAAGACGAGCGGCGGAAAGCCGCCGAAGCGCCCGATTGAGCGCTACGAGCACACGGGCAAAAAGCGTATCAACAACCCTCCGGTTGGATTGGTGACGCCGGAAACCGATCCGGTTTTGCCAACGCACAAGATTTACGATTACCTTGCGCCCGTACCATCGGTGAAACCCCGTCAGGAATTGGACTACGATCCGCATCTTGATCCGCAATTGGTGTGGGCAGGCAAGAAAGAGCACAGCTCGTTCGAGGTGCCGACGGTCTCCTTGCATGTGCATGAGCGAATCGATCCTCACACCATCATTGAGGCCGTGCGTAAGCGCAACGGCACTGCACTGCCAGTACAAGCATCGCTATTTGAGAGCCGCGAAGAAAATCCTCCCTTACGCGAGGCCATTGACTTTTATCGCCATGCTCACGGCTGGTCGAACCGCCTGATTGCCGGAGATTCGCTGCTGGTGATGAACTCGCTGCTGGAAAAAGAGGGCATGGCGGGACAGGTGCAGATGGTCTATATCGATCCGCCTTATGGGATTAAATATGGATCGAATTTTCAGCCGTTCGTTAATAAACGCGATGTCACGAATGGTAAAGACGAAGACCTCACTCAAGAACCTGAAATGATCCGCGCGTTCCGCGACACTTGGGAGCTTGGTGTTCACTCTTACTTGACTTACCTCCGTGACCGCCTATTGTTGCTCCGCGACTTGGTTCACGAAACAGGTTCCTGCTTCATCCAGATCGGCGACGAGAACATTCACATTGTCCGACTCCTCTTGGATGAGGTCTTTGGATCGCAGAACTTTGTGTCCTTAATAACTTTCGCCAAAACGACGGGAGCCACAGTTACCTACCTTCCCGGCACTTGCGATTACCTTCTGTGGTATGCACGCGATTTGGAGAAAATGAAATATCGGTCCCTGTACCTGGACAAAACTGTGGGCGAGGTCGGGGCGACCAATTACAACCGAGTCCAGCTTAACGATGGCAGCCTGCGATATCTATCCCCTGCAGAGCGCGCCGACCCAGCAGCCGTCCCCACCGGGTCCCGTATCTACAGTCTAGCCGACTTAACAAGTCAGAGTGTGGGTAGGGAGAAAGGAGAAGGGGCAGCATGTTGGTTCCCAATCGAACTAGATGGCAAAGAATATCGACCGACGCTGCAAACGCGTTGGAAAACCAACGAGTCGGGGATCAAGAATCTCAAGGCAGCAGGCCGCTTAGAAGCAACACTAACTCGCGTCGGATACATGCGATTCGTGGACGATTTCCCAGTTTTCCCAATTAATAACAAGTGGGACGACGTAGGCGCAAGTTTCATGACAGATAAGATCTACGTTGTGCAGACGGTCTCGCGCGTCATCCAAAGGTGCCTGCTGATGACAACCGATCCGGGCGACCTCGTCCTCGATCCAACCTGCGGCTCTGGCACTAGCGCCTACGTCGCCGAGCAGTGGGGACGCCGCTGGATCACCTGCGACACTTCTCGTGTCGCCGTCACTCTGGCCAAACAGCGCCTGATGGCGGCTGACTTCGACTATTACGAGCTGGCGCGTCCCGAAGAAGGTGTGGGCAGCGGCTTCCGGTACAAGACGGTGCCTCACGTCACCCTAAAGTCCATCGCCAATAATCCCGAAATTCGCGAAGGAATGACGCGAGAGCAGATCGACATGGCGATCAGTCGCTACGCGGATCAAGAAACACTTTACGACCAGCCGTTCGCCGACAAAAACCGGGCACGCGTTACTGGGCCGTTTACGGTGGAAGCGGTACCCGCCCCCACGGTCAGGTCGCTGGATGACATTGAGGTAGGATCCCCCGAGGCTCAATCGGCATCCGGCAAGGCCCAGCAATCGTTAGCTGATTTCCGCCATGCCGCGACGCCCCTGCTGGACGCCTCTGTCTCGCGGTCTGGAGCTACGCTGCGCCATACCGAATGGCGCGACGAGCTACTGAAGACCGGCCTGCGCGGGAAAGGCGGACACCACATTGATTTTTCCCGTGTAGAGCCACTTGCAGGCACGCGCTGGTTGCACGCCGACGCAGAGACAAAGGGCGCGAAGCCAGAACGCGTCGTGATCTCATTCGGGCCAGAGCACAGCTTGCTCGATCCCCGGCAGGTCGAGAGCGCATGGCAGGAAGCAAGAACGTTGATTCCAAGGCCGGCAATGATTGTCTTCGCCGCGTTTGAGTTTGATCCTCAGGCGGCCAAAGAAATTGATGAGCTAACCAAAGAAAAAACGGGCATGACGTTCTTAAGCGCCCAAATGAACGCCGACATGCTCACCGAAGACCTGAAAAAGAAGCGAGCCTCGAATCAGAGCTTCTGGCTGGTCGGACGCCCGGATGTCGATCTGCGGCAGATTGCAAAGGGAGACCACAAAGGCAAGTGGGAGGTCGAAGTACAAGGCTTCGATTACTACAACACGCGCACGGGCACCATCGATTCTGGCGACACATCGAAAATCGCGATGTGGTTGCTGGATACGGATTACGACGGGCGCAGTCTGTATCCCCGGCAGGTATTCTTTCCCATTGCCGACGCCGACGGCGGCTGGGCACGGCTGGCCAAGAATCTAAAGGCCGAGATTGATCCGGATTTGATCGAAGCGTATCGCGGCACAGTTTCACTGCCATTCGAGCCGGGCGAGTACAAGCGCATTGCGGTGAAAGTGATCGACGACCGGGGCATTGAAAGTCTAAAAGTCGTCGAGGTGAAGTGATGGCGACGCAAGCGGCCTCTGCAACCATCGACCAGCTCATCATCACCTCACCCTACGACGAGCCCAAAGAGCATTGGAAATACGACCGTGAGACGCGCCGCTTTACCCGAGAACCGGGCCGCCGCCCGGCAGGATACGTGCGTGCTTCGGACGCCTCCAAATCATTTGACGATCCTGGCGAGTTCGTCGAGCTGCCACTGGTAAACAAGATTCGTCCGCGAGTGGACGCTTGGCGAACCGCCGATTATCCCGGCGCAAGCGGCATTACCCGGCGTCTGCTAAAGCACTGGCGAGACACCGAACAGCGCGAGGGCAAGCGCTTCTTCTTTTGCCAGCTTGAAGCCATCGAAACGCTAATGTGGCTCGCGGAAGCTCCCGAGTCGGATCGGGTTGGAATCAAGGTTCCAGGAGACAGCGGCGAGTTTACCCGCCTGTGCTCGAAAATGGCCACCGGATCGGGGAAGACAATCTTGATGTCCATGCTGATTGCATGGCAGGTGCTCAACAAAGTTACCTATCCGCAAGACAAACGGTTTTCCAAGAACATTTTGGTAATCGCACCTGGCCTCACAGTTAGGAACCGTCTGGAAGTGTTGGTTCCGGGCAGTGCTGGAAATTACTACCAGGAATTCCAGATTATTCCTCCGGGTCTGGAAGGCAAACTCCGGCAAGGGCAGACATGCCGCGTGCAAGTGCGCAATTGGCACAAGCTGGACTGGGAGAGCGAAGAGCAGCTCAACAAGAGACGCAGCGTGGACAAACGTGGGCCGCTGAGCGACGAGGCCTACGTCCGCGAAGTGCTTGGTGAGATGCATACCGCTGAGAACATTCTGGTCGTCAACGACGAAGCGCACCATGCATGGCGAGTGCCACCGAAGGTTAAGATCGCGGGAATCTCAAAAGATGAATTGAAAGAGGCCACCAAGTGGGTTGGCGGCCTTGATCGCATTCACCGCGCCCGCGGAATTCTGATGTGCTACGACCTGACCGCGACACCGTTCGCCCCCACGGGACGCAAGAGCGGCGAAGAGACACTATTCGGATGGATCGTTAGTGACTTCGGATTGAACGACGCCATTGAATCGGGGCTGGTAAAAACTCCCCGCGTAGTCGTTCGGGACGACGGCGAACAGACCAGCAAGTACAAGTCGAAGTTCTACCATATCTACACCGACCCAGAAGTGAAGCCCGATCTGAACCGTAAGGTGGAACCGCATATTCCGCTTCCCGATCTTGTCGGCATGGGATATTACTTCCTCGGGAAAGACTGGCTGGAAACGGCTAAGAAGTGGCGAGAAGATGGCGTCAACGCCCCGCCAGTAATGATCACCGTTGCCAACCTTGTCCACACAGCGGCGCGTGTGCAATACGCATTTGAGCATAAGCGGATACGCATTGAAGAACTCTGCGATCCAGAAAAAATACTTCACATTGATTCCAAGGTTCTGGACGAAGCCGAAGCGCAAGAGGAACCCGCCGAGCTATTGGTTGCAGCCAATGCGGTAGACGAAAACGATGAAGAAGCCGATTTTGAAATCGTAGAAGAAAACGGTGACGCACCGAAAAAGAAGCTCACCAAGAAAGAGCGCGCCGAACGCTTACGCAAGACAGTGGACACGATTGGAAGGGAAGGCCAACCCGGCGAACGGATTCAGAACGTGATTTCCGTAGGAATGCTGTCCGAGGGCTGGGACGCCAAGACGGTCACGCACATTATGGGATTGCGAGCATTCACGTCTCAACTTCTGTGCGAGCAGGTAGTGGGGCGCGGCCTGCGTCGAACCTCGTACGAAGTTAATCCTGTCACCGGGCTATTCGAGCCGGAATACGTCAACATTTTTGGCGTACCGTTCACCTTTTTGCCCCATGAGGGCAGCGCCGACGCTCCGCCTCCGCCACCGGCTAAAGGCAAGACTAGAATTGAGCCTCTAGCCGAGCGACGGGCGCAGTACGAGATGACTTGGCCCAACGTGATTCGGATCGATCACGAGTATCGACCAATACTGTCACTAATACCCGAGAAGGTAACCCGCCTGGTGCTGGACGCCTACAAGACCCCGAGTATCGCAGAACTCGCACCGATGATCGATGGCAAACCGGATTTCACCAAACTAAAGGAAATAGATCTCGCCGGACTCGCGCAACGCTTCCGAATGCAGCGAATCGCCTTTGAAACCGCAAGCGAAGTTTATGACCAAATGGCACCCAAGTGGAAAGGCAGCCGCGAATACCTCCTCGCCCAACTTGTTCGCCTTGTGGAACAGTGCATCGACAGCGGCAGGGTCATCGTCGATCCGCCTTTGTTCAACGAAGACGACAAACGGAGAAGGATCGTCATTACGCTAAACATGACCAAGGTTGTTCAGCATTTATGGGAGGCAATTCGTTCTGAAAATGCCCTCACATTAGAACCAGTATTCGACACTGAGCGCCCAATTCGCTCCACCGGCGACATGCTGCCTTGGTATAGTGGCAAGCCATGCGAGCACACGCAGCGTTCGCATATCAACATGTGCGTCTATGACAGCCGCTGGGAAGCAAATGAGTCGCTTGAGCTTGATCGCAATCAGAACGTCCTTGCCTGGGTAAAAAATGACCATATTAATTTCGAGATCACATACTCATTCAGAGGGATCATTCACAAGTTCAGGCCAGATTATCTAGTGCGACTGACAAATGGCAAAACACTAATTTTAGAAGTGAAGGGCCAAGACGATCAGCAGCAACAAACTAAGCGGGATTTCCTTGCAGAATGGGTGAGGGCCGTAAACGGCCACGGAGGATTCGGTGAATGGACAGCGGATGTCTCTCGGCATCCAAAGGACGTGTTGGAAATTTTGTCAAGACACAACCAGTAGCTTGAGTCAGATGGACAAGTTATAAAACTCTCTTTCTTTCCAAACCTTAACTACCGTGATCTCGTTCTATTTGCTACCGTTTTTGTAACCTGAGTTTGCACCGCAAAAGCAACCCCTCGGATGCGCTTGGCCGCGCGTCGTTTCTCCACTCCCATGGGCGAGGGTGACCACTCCGCTTCGCTTCTGGACGGCCCTTCGGGACAGCACGGCTGCGCGCCAAACGATAAAGCCGCTTTGGCACTTGCCGTGCCCGCCTCTCGGGCCTTCCCCCTCGCCCTTTGTCGTTCCTCTTTGTCTCCCGGTGGTCCGTTTTTTCCTTCGCTTCGCTCTGGGTGAAAGAAAAAAACGCCCCACCGGGCAGACAAAGGAAAAAACAATGGAATATCACAGCAACAACAACACCAACGCCGACGGCTCAGCCGCCGTCAATGCGGCTTCCGGCAGTAACAACCGGAAGCCTGCGACCGCACAGCAACTCATCCGCGAAAACGTGAAGTATCTCATCGAGCAGCTTGAAGCCGGACACAACGAAAGTCTGACCGCGTTTCTTGATGCGATGGCGCATTTCCATGCATACAGTTTTGGGAATGTCCTTTTAATAGCGAGACAAAAGCCCGACGCCACCAGAGTTGCCGGGATGTTCACATGGAACCAGCTTGGCCGCCGCGTGAAGCGCGGCGAAAAGGGCATTGCCATTCTTGCCCCGATGATCGGCAAGCGCCGCAAGAACCAGAATACCGACACCGGAACCGAAGAAGAGGCAAACAAATCCGCGCTGCTCGGATTCCGCCGCGTGTATGTCTGGGATCACGCCCAAACCGAAGGCGCACCGTTGCCATCCATCGGCGAGGTCACCGGAGACGCCAGTGTGTATCTTGACCGCTTGCGGCAGTTCGTGCAGGCGCAGGGCGTCACCGTCGAACTTACCAACGACATCGCCCCGGCCTTGGGCACGGCATTCGGCAACACCATTCGCCTTTTGCCAGGTCAGACCGAGGCGGAGGAACTTGCCACGTTGGTCCATGAATACGCTCATTTGAGACTCGGCCACAGTGAGCGCCGTACAACGACGACCAAGACGGTACGCGAGACCGAAGCGGAAGCCGTGGCTTTTGTAGTCGCGAAAGCCATCGGGCTGAATCCCAATTCCAGCGCCTCGTACATTCAGCTTTACCACGGCAACGCCGAGTTGTTGATGGAAAGCCTTGAAGTTGTACAGCAAACCTCAGCCGTGATTCTGGCGGCAATCGAAATGGAAGAACCCGTCCCGCCGGAAGCCCAGGAACCGCAGTCCGCGCCCGAGGCAACCCCGGAAACCCAAGACACAGGTTACTTGCCCGCACCGGCAGATTTCGCCGAGGCAGCGCAACCAGCCGCCTAAAACACCTAAACGCAAATCGGCGCGGACAGGCGAGGTGTGTCTGTCCGCAACACTTTCACTACTACTCAGACAAAAAGGAGAACACGATTATGGCAACCGCAGTTCAAGTCAGCAACGAATATCGCAGCGTTCCGGTCACCGCGCTGGTAGAGTCCACCAGCAACCCCCGCAAACGCTTTGACGCCAAAAGTCTCGAAGATCTGGCCGCGAGCTTCAAGGCGCAGGGGGTGTTACAGCCCTTGCTTGTCCGCGCCATTGAAGAGGATAAGTACGAGGTCATCGCCGGTGCGCGGCGGCTCCGTGCCGCCAACATCGCTGCCTTAGAAGAGGTTCCCGTTCGCGTCGTCGAACTCTCCGACGCGGCTTGTGTCGAAACGCAATTGGTCGAAAACATCCAGCGTGAAAATGTGCATCCGTTGGAAGAGGCATTCGCGTTTTACGGCCTCTTGCATACGGACGGCCTTCAATACGACATTAACAGCTTGGCAACGAGGGCCGGGAAAAGTCCGGCATTCGTGGCCACTCGACTTCGCTTGGTTGAGCTGACTCCATCCATCGCAGAGGCATTTCTGGCAGACGAAATCGGAGTCGGCCATGCGCTCGAAATCGCCAAGCTGCCACAGCCGGAACAACAGCGGGCGTTTGAGGCTGCCTTCCACACCGTTTGGAACGGCGGCAAAGAAACCCGCATCCTGCGCCCTGTGCGCGACCTGACGGCTTGGATCGAGCAGAACATTCTGCTCTCGCTCGATTGCGTGCCGTTCGACAAGGACGACGAAGGGCTTGTGCCGGAAGCAGGAAGCTGCGCGAACTGCCCGAAACGCACCGGCTTTAACACCCTGCTTTTCGATACGACCTTGCAAGATTCTTGCACCGATAAAGATTGTTTCAACAACAAGCTCACCAAGAATGTCGAGCGTCAGATCGCCGAGAAACCCAACTTGGTGCAGATTACAAACGAATGGAAAGCGCCCGGAAACAGCGCAGTGCTTGGACGGAACCAATACGTTGCCTTGAATCTCTCGGCCAAGTCTGCGAAATCCAAGAAACCGCTCTCGCCCTATCAGAAACCATGCAAGCACATGAGCGAGGCCATCGTGGTAGACGGTACCGAGCGTGGGCGCACGGTGAAAGTCTGCGCCGAGCCGAACTGCCCGGTACACTTCGCCGACCGCCGCGCTCCCACCCCGGAGCAAACAGCGAAGGAACGCGCACAACGCCGGAAAGAATTGGAGCGGCAGAAGCTCGAAACCACGGTGCGACACCGCGCATTGGCCGAAGTGCTCAAACGCATCGGCGCACCGCTTGAACGAGCCGACCTTGCGCTGGTTGCGAGTACGCTTTTGCACAAACTTGATCCGTTGCGGCAGGAACTGCTGGCGCGGCGGCACAAGCTGGTCGAAGGCACTGCCAGCGAAGTTACACACCCGCAGGTGCAGCAGGCCATCGCTCGAATGCTTCGGCAGCCGGACGAGGGCGCACTTTCAAAACTGCTGATCGAAGTCGTTTTGCTGGAATGCACAGATCGGGCGCCAACCAGCGACCCGGATGTGCTGATCGCAACGGCAAAACGGCATCGCGTGGACGTGGACAAACTCCGCAAAGCCGTGGAGCAGGAATTCACCGCGAAGCGTGCGAAACTCGCCGCCAAACAGAAGAAAGTTGCCAAGAAAGGCACAACGAAGACCGCAGCGTAGCCTTCGGCAAAGGTACTCAGGCGCTCGGCAATTGTCCGAGCGCCTTTCTTTCGTTTGGATTTTCATTTCTTGGTCGCCAGGGGAAGGTTTTGTTTTCCGTCGTCCGTCTGCGCCCAGCCCGAGTCCCACCCTTCAAAGGTGTCCTGCTGGCGCAGGAGTCTTCTTTATCCCACCCGACGGGCTGGCGCGTTCGCGCCCGGCTGTTTCCCGCCGGATCGGAACATTGCGGATAGCGCCGACAAGTCGCCATTGTCGGACACCGAACAGCACTCCGGGCCCGAGTCCCCAACTTCTGGATTGCCGACTACACAGGCCTAATCGCTGCGTGCCAGGAACGGGTTGATTCAGGATCGCCGACGACACTGCAAACGTCGTCCCTCCCGAAGACCCCAAACCACCGCCTGAGAATGGGACGCTGCGGCGACAGGAAACATCTTTAATTCTGGACAAAAGTCGCATATTAGTTGACCATCTGATCCATGCCGGGAGACCTTAATTCTTGGGGCACCGAAGAGTGGGAGAAGCACTTCCAGCGCCTAGTAAAGCGCAGATATCTGGTACCCGGAACCTATCAACATATTCCAGCGGAGACACACGGCGACTGCGGCCTTGAAGGCTATGCAGCTGATGGAACCGGTTACCAGTGCTACTCCGCCCAGGGTTGGTCAGACCCAAAAACGCTCTACGAGAAGCAACGCGACAAGATCACCAAAGACATCGCCACCTTTCTCGCGAAAGAGGCTGAGCTGGTCGAGATTCTCGGCTCCGTGAAGATCAAGACTTGGAACCTTGTGGTTCCATATTGGGCAAACAAAGACCTCATCAAGCATGCCAAGGTGAAAGAAAAGCTAGTTCAATCAGTTAAGCCTAAGCACGCAGACGAAGACTTTCGCATTGCGATCATTACAGGCGAAGATTTCGCTGTTGAGGGGCAAGAGCTTGCCAATGCAGGAATTGCTAGCTTTGATGCGGCCCCACAAAGAGTGCCGGACAACACCTTGAACGATTGGCTTCAAAATGCGACCAACCTGGAGCTCGTGGCTAACTTAAATCGCAAAGCCACCATCATTGTAGGCTCGCGAACTGCCGCAATGACACGGTTTCGATTGAGAATTGTAAATAACTATATAGCCGGCAACATTGTGCTTAAGAAACTGGAGGATGAACTGCCCGACACATTCAAGCGAGTCCTTGAGCTTAAAGAGCAAAAGGAGGGAGACTTGGACACAGAGACTGTCACCCTTGACCTGGTTCCGTCAAGATTCTTTCAGGAGACTCTGGAAAGCTACCAGAAGCAGCTCAGTTCTACGCCTGGTCTCTCACAGAGGGCTACTCGCATCTTAGCCGGAGAGGCTGTTGCAGACTGGCTCCTCAGATGCCCGTTGGAGTTCTAGAATGCCCGAATTGGATGACATAACGGCACCAATAATTGACCTTCCGTTCCGCTTCAAGCGGCGACCAATCGCAATCGCGCCAGATTTTCGCAAAGACTGGAAGATCGCGCTTCTACTGCTCATCTTGGAAATCTGCTCCCGTGGCGGTAAGAGTTCGCTCAAACGGCTACATGTCATCAACTGGGCCGTTCGAACCACACACCATCAGCACGAGTTCGAGGAGACCTGGAACGTGGACGCGCCGCTGTTCGCGTTCAAGGTCCGATTCGAGCCTGCATTTTCGAGGGCAATCGAGTTTGCCGAAGCGCAAAGACTAATCGCATGGGTAGAGGGAGACAGAGTTCAGATAACACAGCTTGGCCGCACATATGCCGGGGCGATAATAAAGAAGGGAGAGATTCTGGGAACGGAGATGGCCTTCCTGAAGCGAGTTGGCAAGTCCGTCACGGAATTTGACGCAACCAAACTGCTCACGGGGGCAAAGATCGCCTGATGCTTCGATTCGGCACCCTATCGATATCGGTTACGACCGATAAAGGCCATTTTGGGCTACGCCACTCCTTCGCGCCAGGCATGAACATCCTTCGAGCGAACAATTCGGCCGGCAAGTCCACCGTCCTCAGAAGTTTGATTTATGCAATCGGATTAGAGGGTATGTTTAGCCCGTCACAAGACACACCGCTCCCGCACGTACTTACCGATTACATTGATTTGCCCGAAGGCGATGCGAAGGTTAGCGAGTCGTGGGTTTCGGTGGAACTGAGTAATGCGAGGAACGAAAGAATAACCGTTTCCCGATCAATCATGGGAACGACCGACAGGCACCTGATAAGCGTTCGAACCGGGGCAGCCCTCACAGACCCGGATAGGGCTGGTGCAAGCGTTGATTATTTCGTGCGCACACCACGCGCTGCGATCAGCAGTCGAGGTTTTCACAACTTGCTGGCTGAGTTCATGGATTGGACTCTTCCGAAGGCCGCCCAGTTCGAAGGCGAGGACTCCCCATTGTATTTGGAGACATTATTCCCTCTTCTGTGTGTCGAGCAAAAGCTGGGATGGGGGCGCATACCCGCTCGGTTTCCGACATGGCTTGGTGTGAGAGACATCAGGCGTAGGACCATAGAGTTCCTACTGAAGCTCGACGCGTACGCCATCGCCGCCGAGAGAATTGCTGTGCAAGTCGAGTTGGCTCGAATTCGCGCAGCGTGGTCCGACAACCGCGTATTGGCTGGCAAACGTGCCACGTCGATGGGCACGATACTCAATGCACTTCCCTCCGAACCGGTCACACAATGGCCACCGGAAATTCCGCCGCAGATTTTCTTGGCGAGCGGTAGGGATTGGGAGCCACTTCCTGCGCATCTTGCCAAGTTACTCCTTCGTCAGGAGGAACTCCGGAGGGAGCCGATTCCAACCTCGGGAGAGGACGACAGCGAGACGCGGACAGCTCTGAGAGACGCAGAGGATGCGTTGTCACAGCGCGAGATTGTGCTCCGCAGAACCTTGGAAAACCTTGAGGCCGAGATATCAGAAGCAGATGCGTTGCAGGACCGAATAGCTTCCTTGCGCGAGGACCAAAGAAAGTACAAGGACCTCCTTAAGCTTCGAGAGTTGGGCTCGACAAACTCCGTTGAAATTGAGACGGGCTCTTGCCCAACCTGCCATCAGCCAGTCTCGGACTCCTTGATGGACCTGGGCCAGCGAGCAGTTCCGATGTCCGTTGAACAAAATATCTCATTCTATGAAGAGCAATTCCTACTGTTTCAGGCCGTACTAGCCAATGCAAGAGCTGCCATCAGTGCCTCGGAAGCCCAGATTGTTGCAATGCGCGAAGAGCTAGACCAATTACGCGCCCGCGTGCGATCTCTGCGCGAAACGCTAACGTCAGCCTCGAACGCGCCCTCCATTGAAGCGCTTAGCGAACGGCTGCGCCTAGAGGAGCGGATTACAAATCTGAAAGCCTTGACGACCTTCTTCCAAGACACCCTTGGGACCTTCGCAAACCTTACGGACGAATGGAACGCTGCGCTGGACCGCCGGAGGCACCTGCCTCCAGGAACGCTGTCAAACAGCGACGAAACTAAGCTAAGCGATCTGCAAGGTAGGTTCCAAAACCAGCTCAACGCCTATGGATTCGGCAGTTCCGATGAGAAACGTGTGACGATTTCCAGGAGCGACTATGAGCCCGAACTTACTGACATCAACCTTGCCGCGGACGCGGCAGCGAGCGACGTAATTCGCCTGCAATGGGCTTACCTGTTGAGTCTTCTTGAGGTTGGGGTGTCAAGTTCGTCCAATCACCCGCGCTTTCTCATACTGGACGAACCGCAGCAACAGTCCGTAGAAGACGCAAACTTCCTCGAAATGCTAAAGCATGCTGCCTCTATTCCCGACTGCCAAGTGCTAGTCGCAACTAGCCATGAAAGGGAAGGTATTGCGGCCTTGGCTGCGGCACTCCCTCTCATCCATCTGTGGGAATTGGGGGATGCCCGCCTCATCACGAAGATCGGCTAACGCCCTTGTCAGCAGCACCCGCCCCGTCAAAACGCTTGACCGACGGGCGTTTTCGGGGAACCCCGCTTTCATTTCTTGTTCGCATCTGAGAAACTAACAAGAAGTTTACGGTTCCAGTTCGTATCGCCGCCGTCTGCGCCCTCGTAGCTGCCAGTTCGTGAATTCTTTATTTGCGAGGTTTTCTGAGTGAGCATACGTGTCCCAAAGCGAGTAATGGTCACAATCGCCCTTGTCCTGGTGGGTCTTCTTGCTTTCTTGAGCTACCGCCTTATCGGGATTCACCGCATTCTGACCGCTGGTAAGCGGCTGGGCCAGCGTGCAGAACCGAGAGACGTGGAAACGTCAACTGATCCGCAAAAGCTTCTCGCTGAAGCCAACCGCCTGTACTGGCTAAACAATGGCCCAAAGGCGGCACCGCTCTATGCCAAGGCCGAGAAGCTATTCGCCGCCCAGGGCGATAGCCGAAACGAGCTTTACGCGAAAGTTGGACGCCTCAGATCGGAAGCCGAAACCATGTCGTTTGTGGAGCTTTCACGAGTTCTGGATGAACAGCTCCAGAATCCGATCATCCGCAACGACCCAGGGCTGCGCCTCTGGTGTTTGATCGCGAAGGGCTACACCGATCTTGAGATTGACTATCGGGCCTCAAAGCGCGACTGGCTGGAAGCAGAGGACATCGCAAAGAGCTTAGGCGAGGATCAATGGGTGACAAGGGCCTCCGGCGAATTAGGCCTTATTGCTTTTCTGGAAGGGAGTCCCGGACGGGCGGCCAAGCTTCTGGGCGGGGCTCTTCTCTCCACGATGACGAACGGCGACACGGCGGGTCAGGTACGGTTTCTAGAATTACTCGGAAGAGGCTTCGAAGAAGTCAATCGCCATGCGGAAGCGCTGAAATTCTTCGAGCGAGCCATCAAGCTGGCTGAGGCTGAGCCTGACTGTGGACTTCCATTCATGGGGTATGAGGGAAAGGCGCAAGCCCTGGTCTCGCTCGGTCGAACGGAAGAAGCGAAGTCGGTACTTGAGAGCGCACTGAACAATGCGCGATCGCAAGAGAAGCGCGGCCATGAGGCCGAATTGCTTGTTCGTCTGGGAAGGCTGGCGGCACAAGCAGGGAACCGACAACAGGCTCTGACGTATTTGGAAGACGCCGGTCAATTTGCAACCAGAGTGCAGTATTACAGAATTGAAGCCGACGCCATGTACGAACTCGCGCAACTCTATCGCGATGCAGGAGATCTGGCGACAGCGGAGGCGCGGGCCACCCAGGGTCTGGCTGCCAGCCAACAGGTTGGTGATCGTTACTACGTGCCTCGTAACTTGACGATGCTGGCTGATTTGAAAGCGCGGCGTGGCCGCTTTGCCGAAGCAAACGCGCTCTACGAGCAGGCGGAAGATGTGATTGAGGGAATGCTCCTCAGCGTCGATGAGCCGTACTGGAATAGCTCAACTGCAGCGGCGATGAGTCAGACCTACTTGGGACACTTTGAACTCATCACCAAGAATGGCGATGCGCCTGGAGCGTTCACCGTTTTGGAACGTGTTCGAGGCCGAACTCTCGCTTGGGCGCTCAAAGACAGAAAAGCACTCCCGTCAGCGGAATCAGGTCAAACGGCAGCGCTGGAAGGCGATGTTGCAGGTTTGCAGGCCCGATTGATGCAGACCAGCAGCCCAGTCGAACGGGGACAACTGCTCGACAATCTGGTTGAATACGAGCGGCGACTGGGTCTGGCGTGGACCAGAGAAGATGCGCCAAGCCAACGCGTTGCGCCACAACCAGCAGCGTTGGCAAGTGTGGAGAACGACCTGCATCCAGATGAAGTGCTCTTGGAATACGTGCTGGACGATCCAACTTCCTTTTGCATCACTGTGACGCGACGAGGCGCACACGTCCAAGCACTGCCGGTTGGGCGCAAGGAGGTAGAAATACTGGTACAGCAATTTGTCGACGAGGTCCGTGCAAAGGGCGCGGGGATCGAAGCCTCGAAACGTCTGTTTCGAGTACTCCTAGAGCCGATCCCCGAAGCAAAGACGGCGACCCGATTCATCATTGCGCCGGACGGGATGTTGAACCTGGTTCCATTCGAAGCACTTCGCGATGGCCGGGGCGACTATCTGTTGAAGTCTCGCGTCATAAGCTACGTGCCCTCGGGAACCATTCTTGATGTATTGCGGCGAGCGAGGAAGAACGTAATGGCGCCGCGTCCGTTTCTCGGCGTAGGTGATGTTGCCTATGAGAATCAAGGCGGGGCTGGGCGTAGGATACCGACTCCAGACACGATCCGAGCGCGGCTGGTGCGGGGCATGGCAGATCTTTCCGGTATGCGGCTTCAAGATCTTCCTGAAACGCGGGAAGAGGTCGAGAGAATCGGTAAAATTGTCGGACGGGATGCGGTAATCTTGCTCGGCAAAGACGCCACGGAAACTGCATTCAAGAAGGAGCCGCTCGACCAGTTTCGTGTTTTACACCTGGCGGTTCACGGGTTCGCAGACATGCAGTATCCCGAGCGTTCAGCATTGGTCTTGGGGACAGACCCGAAATCCGCTGACGACGGCCTGCTGCAAGTACGGGAGATAATCAGATTGCGACTGAATGCCGAACTGACTACTCTATCCGCGTGCGACACGGGCGTGGGCAAACTGCAGGGACAAGAAGGCGTTAGCAATCTGGTGGAAGCGTTCTTGGTAGCCGGTTCGAAATCAGTCGTTGCCAGCTTGTGGAGCGCCGACGACACGTTCGCGAGTGCGCTGATGGATCGCTTCTACCAGAGGCTGGGCCAGGGTGAGGACACCAGATCGGCGCTCAGAGACGCGAAGCTGGATCTGTTGGCGAAATATGGTGACAACGTGAGTCCGTTCTATTGGGCAGCGTTCGTCGCCGTTGGCGAGGCGTCCACGCCAGTTGGGATCAAACAGCAATGAACTTGACTCTCGACGAGCGCACGAAGATTTTCGACAAGGTCTGCCGCTTGGTCGAAACCAAGCACTTCAATCCCGCTATGAATGGAGTGGAGTGGAACGCGCTGGCTCAAAGCCGACGGGACCAGGTTCTTGCATGCTCCGAACCGGAGGCATTCGAGAAGGAAGTTCAGAAGTTAGTCGCTGAACTTAAAACCAGCCACACCGGCTTCCGACATGCCGGAATGCGAAACATACCGGCTCGGCACGCGATCAATGCCACCATGCAGTGCATAGCAGTCAACGGGGGCGAACGCTGGATGTTTCAAGATGTGCACCAAGGTGGTCCAGCGTACTCGGCAGGAATACGGCCTGGGGATTTATTGCTGGAGCGCGGCGGACGGGAAATTCAGCCTCCCGAGGATTTGACCTTTTCGGTTGGAGAGACGGTTGAATTGACAGTTGAGAAACTCCACGGCGGCCAGGAGCGACCCAGACTTCAATTGCCGGTGCCGAAATCAAAGAAACACCCCGTGACAGCGCCAGACCCGGTACACGCCGAGAAAGTCACCGACGAGATCGGCCTTCTCAAAGTGGCCATGTTCCCCGGAGTGGTAGGAATCGATGTTGCCAAGGACATTGACCGCGGCATCGCATCGCTGGACCGTTGCAACCGCCTGATTGTTGATTTGCGTGGAAACACCGGCGGGGGAATCGGCGGACTGCGGCTGATGAGCTATTTGACACCTGGAAAGCTGGAGGTGGGCTACAGTCTCACGCGGAAACGTCGCGAGCGCGGCTATCGTCGCGAGGAACTGACTCGATTCGGACGCATTCCGGCCCACAAGGCGACTCTCATATGGTTAGCGGCCCGATATGCTTTCGTTGAAAAATCTATCCTAGTGGTCACCGAAGGACTCGGCGAGCGACGATTCCACGGTCGAGTCGTGCTGTTGGTAAACGAGCACACCGCGAGCGCCGGCGAGATGGTGTCGGCGTTTGCGGAGGAAAATAATCTGGCAACCATCGTGGGAACGAAAACGCCTGGTCGTCTACTCAGTGGCAGCGCATACAAGGTTGGCCACGGATACATTCTTGGCCTCCCGGTTGCGGCCTATCTGACGTGGCAAGGACGGATGCTGGAGAACAACGGCATCGTCCCAAAGTTCTCCATTGAACTCTCGCGAGAAGCCTTGAAGCAAGGAAGAGATACCCAACTCGGAACCGCAATCGAGGTGGCGAAAGCCCTGTGATGGCGGAATGGTTCTGCCGCAGTCACAAATCTCGCCTACCTTCACCCTCAGTGGGCATGGTGCACGCAAAGATCATTAAAGGTGGGCCATCCGCCTCATTGCTTAAAGAGCTTTCAGGAGGTTAGACTGCGCGCGGAGGCTCACCTTGATCATTCATAAGTTCAAATGCTCGACCAAATCCGGCGTTCTATTACTCGTTCCCACAAAGGAAATTCCTGAAGCAGCCAAAAGCGAATGCAGTGGGGCGTGGACTTACGCTGGGCAACTCCCTGATGATTTCAAGGATAGCGATATCAGACTTGCGATCGATTCGCAGAAGGCCGCCACAGACATAAAGGCGCAGGGTTACCACATTGCGAAATACAGGATCGGCATTAAAGAGACAGTTGTTAAGAGCCCAAAGAAGTGAATTGCCATTTCTTTGCGGGTGGCCGACCCATCGCTATTTGAAAGGTGGGATTCCCGAGTGCTGATCGCGGGAGATTTTGCTTTTGATTTCCTGATTTCCTAAGCAAACACGTTCGCCTTTGGCGGCATCGCGGCCCACCATTGCGCGAAATGCAAGGGCGGGCCGCCCGCCGACTCTCGAAGTACCCTCAGAGAGTAGACGGGTGCTCTTTGCCTTGGTCGGCAGGCTCGGACTGCAAGGCAGGTTTGCCAATCTTCATCGCAAACATGAATTTCAGTCGCGCGCCATAGTGTGTAAGCACTGCGCTCTGTTCGATTCCATGCTTGGCTGCTGCCTCAGCTGTTTGCGCGCGGATGCTCTTCTCGAACCCATCATTTGTTCGGGTCATCAATGGCCCGAGCGTTAGGATCGCGGCGTCGAGGTCCAGTTTCTCGCCCGCTGCAGCCAGGACAAAATTGCCAACAGGCATCCGCAACTCCCCCGGCATCCGAACAGAGCCAATTTGCTCGCCAGGCCGAACAGGATCCGCCTGTTGGATGACGGCGAAGACATCGGCCTCCGGCGCACCAACTGCTGCACCGAGAACGAAGTAAGACAAGGTTCCAAAGAGACTGCGAGAATTCTCTTTCGACGCGGCGATGTTCGGGATTCGCTGGTTTAAGTGGTCGGTCCGATTTCGCAAAACGTGTGCACTACTCGTGGCCGACATGAAAGCATCCACGTCGTCGCCGCTAAAGTCAAGGCCACCGAGTAGTTGTCGCAAGCTGTAGATTTGGTCAACCATCGACCAGGCGTGCTGAAACATTGCGATGTCGAGGTGACCGGAGCGCTGTTCCTCAGCCTGCTTTGTTTCCGATTTGGACCTGAGCGCCACGTCGATCATTTGGAGATAGGCGGAGGCCATGATATCGGCGCACATCACCATCGCATCGATGCGGAACCGTTGAGTCTCGTTCACAGCGAACGGCAGCGCACGGATAAACGCCCCATCGGGCAGGGCGACCTGAGTGCGCGCGATAGTCAGCGGATGCGCTAACGGGAATTGTAGCTGCATGGCCCTATTCTAGGCCGGCCCGCAACCAATTTCGGCTACTCACCGGCGCTGTGCCTCGTAGGGCTGGACAGAACTTGTGTTTGCGCCTATATCAAACCGTAATCCGAAGCGCGAACCGCAAATTGATCGCGATTCTGTGGCGTCGGAAGGATCATAGAACCCCCGCCCCAGAAGTGAATCCCGTTTTGGACGCTGAATAGCCGTAGGTCTTCGAGGGCCTTATGACTATAGTGCAACATAGCGGCCGCGCTTGCCGAATAGTGACGCAGTTGGGCTCCGTCGGCTACGTACACCATTGATTCGCCCTCGTCCGTCTCGACGAGGAAGTGGGAAATCGCATTCCGGGTCTCGCGCAACTTTTCGAAAAGGTCCCGGGCGCACGTGATGCCAACACTGAATTCATGACTAAGCCCGAGTTGGCGTAGCTCATCGGCGGTGACCGTGGCGTCCGGCGGCAACTTCGCCGGCAGGTTCCGCTGCTGGCATTCCTTCCTCACGATGCCTCGGATCTTGCCCGAGCCTTCGTACATTTTCCATCCGCAAATGAGCCGGTAGAACGGACTGTGCGAGGTCAGGGCCTCGCGATAGAGAGCGTCGTACGGCGCGAAGGGCGTCGCTTGCACGATGCCGCCGAGCGGCCCGATCGAAACTGCTCTCGGCTCTGGGATGAGGCACTCCGACACGAGAATATCCCCGACTATTGGCGACATCAGGTCTAGGCGATGAATGACGAGGGGCATGGGATAGTTCCGCACCATGACATCGAGCAGAGCATTGATCGGCCCGCGTGCGAGCAGGAGCGCATTGCTCGGCAGGGCGGATTGAACCTTGACAACGATGTAATCGAGCTTCCCGTTCGTATCATTGAAGAGGCCGTAATATACGGCCCTCCGCCCTCCCGCATGCAAGTAGATCCACAGCGGGTTCTCGGCCGGATTGACGTGCAGAAAATGATGACCTGCTTCCTTGAGCGTATCGGGAGGACTCCCTGCGAGCGGCACGTGGTCAGAGATGAACGCACGAACCTCCCAGAGACGGGAGGTTTTGGTCTTTTCGAGCTCCCGTATCTCGTTGATTTTTTCGGGGCGTGTGAAAGCCCCCAACGCGCCGGGTGTCGGCATGTCGGGAAATACGCTCACTACAATATTCCCACCCGCAAGGTTCATGAGCCCTCCAAACGTACACTCTATACCCGCCATTTCTGCAACTGCTTTCAAAGCTAGAACAAAACAGGCGACGACAAAAACCGCGCGATGGGGCGGCGGACTCGCGCTTAATCGAAGTGAGCCCGGAATAGAACAACTAAAACGATTGTTCGAGGAATTCCCTTATGGTGGGCGCTCCTACTATCAAAAGGAGTTTCGATGTCATGAAGGCATCCGTCTGAACACCGAATAGCATTGGGCTTGCGGTCCAAATGGTGCCGGAGTGGACTCGCCGTTTACACCATGCTGCCGCACCGCTGAAACCTTCGGGTCTCATGTTGGCTTCGGGCGGTTCGTATTTCACAAGCACATCGCGGTGTGGGTTGTATCGCGACGCCAACGGCTTTGAGGGAGGCCCGGCAACTGGGGCGTGCAGGATAGTTGGTTTGGCAGCCAAATAGTTTACCGAAGCGTTTGCGGCCCTTCTCTCTGAAACGGAAAACACCCTATCGTAGGGAAACCCGTGGAGAATCAGCTTGCCTTTAGTTCTGAGCGTTCGGCTTCTCCTGAGTTGTTTCGGAAGCTCGCAGAACTGTATCCGGTTATCGGCTAGTTGATCGCTACGAAGGACAATGGCCGCCAAGTCGTGCTCCTTGCAGCGGACTATTTTCTCAATTGGGAGCGATACTCGCTGCACCACTTTTTCCGGCTTGCCCATTCCTTCCCAATTGATAGCGTCATCTACCCTGAGAAGAAAGGCGAGGCGCTCGGGCTCGGCGTTTCCGACAACATGGGCGGCGGTGAGAATCAGTTTATGACCTTTCCAAGTGCACGCCGTGCCACTGCCGATAGCATCGCCCATTCTTTTTTCGCTATGATTCACGTCCGCCCAAACATTAACGATGCCGAGTGAGTACCAAGTGATGCGCTCGATGAATGCCCGATACTCCACAATCATTGAGCCTGTCGGGTGCTCAGTCTTTCGTGGCATAGCAGGATCATAGAGCATCGGGCGGCCCTTGATACCACCTGAGCCAGCGACTGGCCCAACCCGGAAGTTATCTGACACTCACAGCGGGATTAGCACTGAGAAGTAATCGCGATCCTAGTAGCGAACAAAAGGCGAATATGCTACGCTTTTGCACGTGGTTCTTCGAACGTGCACAGTTGCGGTAAAGGATATCCGAGACGTTGAGCACTCCATAGAGGTCACTGCCGAGACTCTCTACGAAGCGATCGCCACGGCTCTCGCCGCGTTGCAGCAGGACAACTGGGTAGGAGAGATCGGTCAGGGGTTCGCAACGGTGACCGTTCTTGTCCAGCAGCCACCGGTAAAGCACGAAGTCAAGATGAAGGATTTTGTATCATGGCTCGGACGCCAAGGACGTTCTCCGGCAGAAGTCATGCTGAAGCAAAAGCTGGAGAAAATATTGGGCAAAGCAAACCACGCCGCGAGGACGTGACCGAAAAGGCTAAGCAAACAAATCAGCAGGAAGACATTTCTGAGCTCTCACTGACTCGGAGTTTGGGCGGCTTTGTGGGAGTGCTTAGGTTGTTGCCCCGCTTGCGCAACACCCGCTTTCACCGATGAGGGCTGTGTGACGGTCGCACCTGGGGCGAAGGGGTTCTTTCCTTCAAGTACCGACGATGCAACGAAACCAAAGAATATCATCGCGCTCAGCAATCCCCACACGAGAACGACTGGCTTCCAGGGAACAAGAATGTACATGCCAGAACCTCCGGGGACGAAGAGCGGTTTACGATTAGAAATATTATACTGCGAATTCCCAAGAACTTTTTTTGTGAAAATCGTGCTCGTCGTGAATCATGACGGCGTTCTCCACCAGAGATTCTGACCGTTGTCGGGTTGTGGCTTCAGAGCACGCGAATGGGAAATCGCATCCATTCCAAACCTGGCTGGCGCAAGCCGAGGAAATACGAACCCGAAGAGATGCCAGCGAGATTGACATCAACCCTCAGGACCACAATGTGATCTTCGAGTTTAGCCGTGGCACTTGTGCGGAAAAGCTCAGCACCGTTCGGATTGATGAGCGCTACATCGTACGCCCCCTCGTTGCTTCCGATTGGCAACTCCAAGTTCAGATTCCTTGCGTTACGAGGAACCTCTAATGATGGCTGACTAGTCTCGGACGTGCTTTCTCCGCGCGCCGTAGCGCGGCCACGCAGGTCGAGGGCCACAACCGCTGCGGTTTGCCCCGATGGTCGACTTCGTACCCACAACCATCCGCCAACCGCAAAAAGCAGAACCGCGGCAGCGGCCAACCACGCCTGGACACGCCGCCGTTGGCCCACCGCTTCTCGACGGAACCTGTTGAAATCCTGGAAGCACGGGCTACAGGCACTGAAGTGACCGAACCAAGGCGCCGCTTGCGACAGGGGCAATTTGTGGGAAGCAATACCCCTGAGGATGGAGGAGTCGGGGCACCCAACGCGCTCTGGGTTTGGAAACTCGCGCGATAAACCCCGCGCTAGCACATCCAAGATGCGCTTCTCTTCATCGACGGAATAGCCTTGTTCGATCAGAATTTGCCTCTCGCCAACCTTGCTTCAAAACCAACGGCCAAGTTTAGCGCGAGCCGCGCGCTGGGCCTATGCCCTGCTCGAACCTCACGCCGCACTGCCAAATCGGGCGCGGAGCCGCCCGAGTGCGTAACGGAATCGAAGTTTAGCCTGCGGCTCGGTCAGACGCAGATATTCTGCAATTTCCTTCCAGGAATAGCCAGCCTGCCGTGCCATCCAGACCGTACGTGTCCAGTCGTCCATGTTCTCGATAGTTTGCTTGACCTGAATCGAACGATCCAGGTCCGCCACCGACTTAGAATCATGAGCCTGTCGCAGCCGCTCAAGATCGCGGCCGAGCGGAAGATATTCGACCATCTCTCGTCTTCTGCGTTCCCGCCTCAGGGCGCGATTGAAGCGATGGTGAAAGGCCCCGAAGAGATAGGCCTCCAGGTTCAGTATCGGCCGGCATTTTCCATTTGACCGACGCATGGTCTTCACGACGGATAGCAGTACCGATTCCCACACACCCGTGGCCAGAACCATCGTGTCATCGGACGTTTTGTTTGTCAGCTCTTTGCGCGCGTGCGCCTGAATCCGCGGCCACAGACGGCACGCAACGATTGCCAATTCGTTGACGTCATCCTGGCCTTGCGCTTCAGCATTCTGAAGGAAAGCGGAAAGAACCCATTCAGGGCCCAATTCGCGGCTGTACATCGGACAGGCTCACCTCTCATTGATGATGACTGCTAAGGCCAGAGATTACCAAGAGCGTGACATTCGATATGAGGCGGTGTCAAGGCCCGGTGCACCTCTTTCTGCGACAGAACCCTCACTGTCACGCCCCGCCGGAATTGCGGCCCACCGGGTCTGGCCGGCGCCCCGCACAAATAGAAACACTTTTTTGATACTTTTTCTTCCCCGATGGTTCCTTTACTAGATGTAGGGCAATTACCGATTTCTGCCGCTTGGCGAAAGGGGTTTTGGAGCAGTGTTCCCCAACGTTGAAGTGCGCCACCTGCACGCAGTCATTATTTTGGCCGAGGAATTGAACTTTACTCGGGCAGCCGACCGATTGCACATCGCCCAATCTACGCTCAGCAAGCAGATCACTGAGATCGAAGAACAGCACAGACTTCACCTGTTCAATCGCGATAACAAGAAAGTTGTGGAGATCACTGACTCGGGACGTATCTTCGTCGAAGAGGCTCGGTCTTTACTCTCGCACATGGAGCGGGCTTTTCATCTTGCTCGTGTCGCTCATGATGGAGGAGGCCCCGTGTTGCTGATTGGACACTCGCTCTTCGCCGATCAAGCCTGGGTTTCGGCCCTTCTTGCAATTCATCTCCCCCTGTACCCCAAGCTCCGCATTCGACTGATCAGTCAGTTCTCAATTGACTTGGTTCGGAGTGTCATGGCCGGAGAACTGAATCTGGCGCTGGTAACGGCGCCGCCGGAGAACTCTAAGATCACGGCCGTGCCATTTGCGCTGACGCCGCTCTATGCAGCTCTCCCGCAGACCCACGCGGCTGCCCAAAAGGAACACATCGCCCTCCGAGATTTGGCGAGAGATGATTGGATTCTCTTCGCGCGCCGAGTTCACCCCGTCGTTCACGACGCTATCATGGACGCCGCTCGACATGCGGGAATCGGTCCGAAACACGCGCACGACATCATTACGGCTCAACAGGCGGCTCACCTGGTATCTGAGCATGTTGGCGTGGCCATCCTCACTAAACCTACCGCCCTTGGCTGTTGCGCTGAGGGTGTAGTAGTAAAGCCGCTTGCCGATACCTCGTTGTGTTTCCAAACGTGCGTGATTATGAGGGCCGACGACGATTCCCGATTGTCCAACGAGTTCGCCCGATCCTTTCTCCGTAACTATGCACCCCAGCGCCTGCCACCAAAGCAAATGGAGTTGTGGCTGTCCGCCTAAGTTATCAGCTTGAAAACGGCAATCCCGGCTGCCGAACAGGCTTTAGTCGTTGTGCTGACTGGCTGGCGCGACGTGTTATTCTTTGCCTTTGCTAACTCCGAACAGGAGAAGAGAACTTGAGTCCTATAGAGAACATCATCCAAGAAGTGAACGAAGAGATTGCGAAATTGAGTCAGGTGCTCCGGTTGTTGGAGGGCACGGGTTCAACAGGAAAGAGATCAGCTCGAAAGAGCACGGCACGACCGACACGCACAATATCAGCGGCGGGCAGGAAAAGAATCGCAGCGGCACAACGGACACGTTGGGCAAAGATCAGGGCAGCAAAGAAGCGGTAGTGCTCTTCCTTGGATGCAGGGGCGCGAGGGAGCTTCGCACCGGCTTATAAACACAAACAGTGCCGCACGAGCGGGCGTCGACAGCCAGCCGGTGATCGCTTATTAGCGTTTCGGGCTGCCCGCACTCGCGGAAGATTGCGAAGTGCCCCTGCAGAAGCTGAACCCAAAGCTCTGACCAGCGTACCGCGGATCAAACGCGCTGTAGTGCCTTCGTACGCAGACAATTTACAAGCGTATTCTGCGATATACCGAGATTTTTCAGAAACGCGGCTGCCCCTTCTTTGCTCACTGCGGGAAACGGTTTCACCGTTTCACCTTGACGGTGATAATGAAAGAAGTGGGACACATTCTCGCCTCCTGGCGGAGGCCCCAAGCGTAATAGTAAGAAGAACTGTCCCAGCTTCATTGCAGTTTCGCATACTCTGCCTTGGCTTGTTTCAGGATAGGGATGTCGGGATCGGCGTCTTTCCACAGCGTGAGGAAATCTTTGTAGGAGGCGAGCGCCCGGACGCGAGCGGCATCGGCGTCTTCGCCATTCAAGGTTCTCGCCTCCAAGGCATCGGCACGGGCCAGCCCCAGATGCGCCAGGGCTCCCGTCCAGCAGTTCCAGACAATGCCGCTGTGGTCGAGAATCTTCTGAAACTCAGCAGCGGCAGCGTTGCCCTGACCGGCTAACAGGTATGCTTCTCCGCGCATGTACACCGGATAAAGGCAAGAAATATGGAGGACAAAACCACTTTGCCCCAACTCGATCGGTGAAGCAGCTTGCAGGATATTTAGGGCAAGAGCCGGGTTCTTTTTATCCAGCGCCAATTGCGCGCGAATCGTGGGCAGCCAAAGCGATTGTATCTGGGTGTTTAGTGGAAAGCGTTTGCCTAGGTCTTGGGCCAGGGATTCGGCGCGGGCGGTATCGTCCGCCATGGCAAGCGCAAGTGCCGCTTCCCTCTCTACACCCTGACTCGCGGAAGCAAGCCTTAAAGCCCTGGCTTCTATCTGCCGGGCTTCAGTCGCATTGCCGTAAGCGGCTTCTCGCTGAGCGGCAATAAACTGATACACTTCGGCACTTCCCTTACTATCCGCCCGGATGGCGGAGTCCACAGCCCGCTTCGTCAATTCCCTCGCCTTGCCGATTTGACCGAAATACGCTTGGGTGTCCGATGCGAGCGCAAGTCCCCAGTTCTCGTAATCGGGCTGACCCGCAAACCACTGTTGCTGCTCTGCCATCGCCGCGGAGTCAGTTCCCAAAAAAGCTAGAGCATAGAGCGCATTATGGAACCTTACAGCGTCCAGTTTTTGTGCCTGAGCCTCGGAGATGATCTGCCGCGCTTCGTCGAAGCGCTGCAAGGCAAGGAGGTCAATACTGAGAGCAAGGTACGGATACATATGGTGGGGTACAAAGCTAAGGCTCCGGCGTGTCACCTCCGCTGCATCCCCATACCGCCCCTGATCCATGTACACAGCACCCAGCATAACGTGGGGGCTCACGTCCATACTCTCAAACTCTTGTATCCGAGGATAACTTTCAATCAATTTTCGGAGTGCTCGTTCCGCCTTGTCCAATTCCCCAGTAACATCTTGGTAGTACCCACCTGCAATCGTGAGTTTTTCCCGCTCGCTGGCGTGCTCGCGCAACTGGAATGCCCGAGTCAGATATTTACGCCGGAGTTCATCGTGCTTAGACATGTTGCTCGCCCTCCAATAGCCCAGGGCAAAGTTCGGATCGAGTTCGATGGCACGTTCATAGTCCATGCGACTGTACGCCTTCAGCGCTTCCAGCGAGCACGTGGTGGCCTGTTCGAGCGGAACATCAAACCTCTGCACGGTAGTCAGCGATTCGCCTAGTTCAGCGCGCAACTTGGACGCAGCCCCGCCCAGCGCGTCCAGCACCTTTTCCTTGGATGCGGCCGTGACTTCTTCCTGTGCCTGCGTGTATCCACTCTGGCAATTCACGGCCTTAAGCCCCACTACGTACTGCCGTCCTAGAATTGCAATCGAGCCAGCAATGTAGGCTGTGCTGTTGGCACGCTGACAAACCTCGCGAGTGACCTCGGGCGCGAGTGGCGTGTTGGCCGGGCGCGCCATAAGCTTGAGAGTTGCGCCGACCCTGTCGTCAGAAAGAAGGTTCAGGAAGGGCGACTGGCGCAGGGAAACACCGAGCGCTGTTTTCAATGTGTCGTCGAACACCGCGTCTCCCGTGCTGTTGGCAAAATCAGCGAGAACAATGGTGTCCTTATCCGTCAGTGGCTTGCTTTGATGCGAGCGGTAGTAGAATCCCCCCGCCGCGATTGCGGCTACCAGCAGGACGAGAAGTGCAATTCTCCAGAGTGTCCCTCCTAGAGTCGCCGATGCTGCGGTCTCCCGCTGGTTCACCCCTTCGTGCGCCGCAAGCCCGGACGATAAAACTGAATCTTCGCCTGCCAACGCCTCGGCGACCAACTCAGCATTCGGAAATCGCCGTCCTGGGTCACGTTCCAAACAGCGCAGAATTACCGACTCCCATACCAGGCTAAGTTCCGGTTGAAACTTGCGCAGCGGGGTCGGAGCTTCCGACAATCGCTTCAGGGCGGCTGAAATCGGAGTGTCTCCCTGGAACGGCCGAGCGCCCGTGACCATCTCGTAGATCACGAGGCCAAACGCGTAAATGTCGGACGCGGGCGTCGCAGGCCGACCTTCAAGCTGCTCGGGAGACATGTAGGCCGGCGTTCCCCAAAGGCCCTGACCGGTGGAAAAGGCGGCACCTTCGTCAGACGTCAGCGATTGCAGGGCGAGTCCGAAATCCGTCACCACGGCGCGCCACTGTCCCGGCGCTCCGACCAGCACCACATTCCCTGGCTTGAAATCCCGATGAACGATGCCCACCGCATGCGCAGCGGCCAGAGCCGATGCCATCTGCCCGACCAGCGGCAGCGCCTCGCCCACGCTCATTCGCCCCTCTTTCAGCCGCGCACCCAGGGTTTTCCCATGCAGCAACTCCATGCTGATGAAAACCGTTTCTTCGTGTGCGCGGTCGCCTGCTTTGTGTCGAAACAGATCGAAGATTCGGCACACGTTGGGATGTGTGACTTGTCGAGCCAGATGTACTTCGCGCTTGAAACGTGCCAGTGCGTTAGGCTGGGCCAAAATTTCCGACCGGATGGTCTTTACCGCAACTCGCTCGCGCAGTTCCTCGTCCACGGCCTCATAGACTTCACCCATACCGCCACCGGCAATAAAACGGACAATGCGGAATCGTCCCGCCAGTACTTGAGACTCTGAAAGTTCCTGGGTCGGGATCTCATCCCCAATCGGTAAGTTGCCCAGCACAGGCGTGGAGAGGAACTCCCCGGCTTGGTCATGCTCGTTGAGCAGGCGCTCGACCTCAGTCCGAGCCTCGGCATCCGGGCAATTGTCCCGCAGGAATGCCGAGCGCGCACTGGAGTCCAACTCCAGTGCCGCATTGAACAAAGCCTTAAATGTTTCCCACTTCTCCGGCGACGTTGCCATGGCCTTGTTTCAGATCTCCGTGGAGCCAGGCTTTGGCCATACTCCAATCCCGCTTCACCGTCTTCGCTGAGATCCCCAGCAGGTCGGCCGTCTGTTCCACGGTCAATCCACCAAAAAATCGTAGTTCCACGATCTTGCCCTGCCGCGGATCGATCTTGCTCAGCCGCTCCAAGGCCTGGTCCAGTTTGACGAGCTCCAGCGACTGCTCAGGAGCGAACACCAGGGCTTTATCCATGGGAACTGCCCGTTGCCCACCTCCCCGCCTATCCCGGAGATGCCCACGAGCATGATCCACCAGGATTCTGCGCATGACTTGAGCCGCAATCCCGAAAAAATGGGCCCGACTTTTCCAATCAACAGAGCGCTGTTCGACCAGCTTTAGATAGGCTTCGTGGACCAGGGCGGTGGCCTGAAGCGTATGGTCGCTACGTTCCCGCCGCATGTAGCTGCCTGCCAGCCGGCGCAACTCCGCGTACACCAGGGGAATCAGCTTGGACGCAGCCTCCTCGTTCCCCTTCGTCAATTGCGCCAGAAGGGCAGTCACATCCTCACGACCTGAATCCATTTACTTCCGCTGCCCTCCGACCATGCCCTAGTTCGCCATTCTAATCCAGTTCTTGCCGTACCACCGGATTTCAGCGGCATGTCGGACGGGGTGCTCACCCTCCCGCGTCTGTTGGACCCTTAACACGACCTTAACCTCATTCCGCGACCGATGACCCCGTTTTCTCAAGAATGTCGCGTTAATAAGTGGAGGTGAAGAACGGGACGGACAAATGCCCTTGGATTCGCCTAGATTCGCCCAGAAATCGCGCTTATCATGGAGAGCCGATTTGCCAGGCCTTTGTGCCAGGTATACGACCCCGCTCAGAGAGCAAGCTACGGATGTTGTCGCGGATCCAAGCAAGTGCTTCATCAGCTGGCACTGGAAAACAGCAAGAAACGGGGAGCCGTACGGCGGGTACGGCCAGGGTGGATTGCTACTGAAGAAGGTCGCGGACATCGTCGTATTGCCGCTGGAACAAGCCCGGGAAGAACTAGCCAGAGCGAACCACGGAGATTGGGTTACCACGAAGACCTACAGCGTCGATCCGCCAGTCTTTATGCTTGAGGTGCACGAAACCGACACGGGAGACTTTCCCTTCCTCCTCTTCGAATTCCGCGACGAGCAATTGGCGAATCGCGTGGCCAAGGCCATGGTCCACGCGGTCGAGCTTTGTGGCGGAGGCGGCAAGTCGGAACCGTTTTAGTTGAGGAGACACCGATGAGACGTTGTTTGATAACAATGTGCTTTGTGATCCTCGTTGTGAGTGCGGCGTCAGTCCAGGGGAAGAAGGCTGTCCCGCCTCCGTCCAAGCCCGCGGGAGATGGTCCCAGCCTGAAAGTCACGATGAAGTTCATTCAGGACAAGCTCAACGGCATCGGTCCGGTGAACTACGCTGTGTACGCCCATGACGATATCACGGGTATCAGTGGGACCGGCCAGAACAAAGCTGAAGTCACGAAGGTGGTCGCAGATCCAAGCGCATGCCTCTTCTCCTACCACGCGAGGGCACAGGGCACCGGGTTGGAAACCCAGGATCGCGACCCCGAATTCCACTTGAAAAACGTCGAGAAAATCGTTGTGATGCCGATGGATCAAGCTCTGAAGGAAAACGCCGCAGCAGCAGGGCATCCCTCCCGGAGTTTCAGAATCGATCCTCCAGTCTTTAATCTTGATGTGCGAAGAACTGACACAAAGGGAACCAACGACTTCCTTTTCCTCGATGAGGAACTGGCCAACCGCGTGGCCAAGGCCATGGTCCACGCCGTCGAACTTTGCGGCGGAGGCAGCCAGCCAGAACCGTTTTAATGAGGGAGCAGCGATGAAACGTTTCTTGATGACAATATGTTTAGTGGTCCTGGCCGTGAGTGCAGCGTTGGCTCAGGGGAAGAAAAGCGTGCCGCCTCCGCCAAAGCCTGCCCACGATGGCCCCAGCCTGGAGGTCACCATGAAGTTTATCCAGGATAAGATCAACGGCATCGGTCCGGTGAGTTACGTTAGGTACATTCATGACAATGTCGCAGGCAAGGATTGGGCATTCCAGGAAAAGGCTGAAGACACCAAGTTTGTCGCGGATACAAGTGCATGCCGCATCAGCTATCACTTTAAAGGAGAAAGCGACGGGACGGAGGCCGTGGATAAAGACGACCAGTTCTTATTGAAAGACGTCGAGGACATTGTCGTGCTGCCGGGCGAACAGGCGTACAAGGAAGAATCCGCTGCGGCAGGGCATCCCTCCTGGAGCTTCAGAGTCGATCCGCCTTTCTTCTTTCTTAAAGTGCGCAAACCTGACAAGCGAAGATCGTACATACATTTCTCCGACGAGCAACTCGCCAATCGCGTGGCCAAGGCCATGGTCCACGCGGTCGAGCTTTGTGGCGGAGGCGGCAAGCCGGAACCGTTTTAGTTGAGGAGACACCGATGAGACGTTGTTTGATAACAATGTGCTTTGTGATCCTCGTTGTGAGTGCGGCGTCAGCCCAGGGGAAGAAGGCTGTCCCGCCTCCGTCCAAGCCCGCGGACGATGGTCCCAGCCTGAAAGTCACGATGAAGTTCATTCAGGACAAGCTGAACGACCTAGGCCCGGTGAAATACGTTCAGTCTGATCATGACAATTCCTTTGGCTTGGATTGGAAGGTCCAGCACAGAGAGCAATTCACGAATGTCGTCGCGCATCCAAGCGAATGCCGCGTTAGCTTCCACCAGGAGGAAGAAGACGACGGGGAGGTAGTTTACGCTGAAGACGATGGGTTGTTTTTGAAGGAGGTTAAGGACATCGCCGTGATGTCGATGGATCAGTATCTGAAGGACCCGTCCGAGACACACGGATACCCTAATTCTCCGACCGTCAGAGTCGATCCCCCAGTCTTTGTCCTTGAGGTGCGCATGACTAACAAGGGGGCGCCTAAGGCCTTCTATTTCTTCGATGAACAATTGGCGAATCGCCTGGCCAAAGCCATGGTCCACGCAGTCGAATTTTGCGGCGGCAGCAAACGGGAACCCTTTCAAGGAGAGAGCACCGATGAAACATTGCCTGATAACGATGCGTTTTGCCGTTCTGGCTGTGAGCGCGGTGCTGACCCAGGAAAACAAGAAAAGAAAACTGTGCCGCCTCCGCCCAAACCCGAGGATGATGGCCCGAACCTGGAAGTCACGATGAAGTTCATCCAAGACAAGATGAACAATCAGGGCAATGTGGGTTATGTGTTCACTTACGGCAACGTGAACGGAGTGCTTGTTAGAGAAGATTATCTTATATCCGACGTTGTGGCTGATGCCTCGACCTGCACATTGCACGTGAAGGAGAAGTTTACCACTCAGGTCGAGGTGGCCCATGGCGCCAGGTTTGCCGAAGGCGGGAAAGTAGTCAGGGGGGATGACCTGCAGCGGGAACGGGTTGAGACGAGCACCAGTCCATTTAAGGACGTCGATTCGATCACTGTCGAACCCTTACAGGACGCAGATAACCGGAACTGGGCGAAGGGTGCTCATCCTGAGGTTACAGTATCTTATACATCTGCTCTTTGTAGATTGTCCTTGAACGCCACGAAAAAGGACGCCTTTTCATTCCATGCGTTATCTAGCAAGGGCAAGCGGTCTCCGCAGAACGCTGATGCTACGGGCAAGCAAAATGGGTTCACCTTCCGCGATGAGGAGATCGCCAACCGCGTGGCCAAGGCCATGGTGCACGCCGTCGAGCTATGCGGGGGCGGCGGCAGCAAGCCAGAACCGTTTTGAGGAGAGAACAGCGATGAAACGTTGCTTGATGACAATATGCTTAGTGGTTTTGGCTGTGAGTGCGACGTTAGCCCAGCATCAGCAAAAGAAGACTGTGCCGTCGTCCAAGCCCGCTGACGATGGCCCCAGCCTGGAAGTCACCATGAAGTTTATCCAGGACAAGCTCAACGGCATCGGGCCGGTGAGTTACGTCGCCAAAGTTCGTGACGTCTATACCTATAACGATGGCATAGGCACCGATACGACATTGTCTGGGACGGAGCAATCCAAATACGAGGTCACCAAGGTTGTCGCGGATCCAAGTACCTGCCGCATCAGCTTCCACTGGAAAAACAAAGCGGAAAGGGACGGGGCGGCAACCGAGAGCGCCGACTTTCCGAAACACGAAGACCAAGAGGACGACGACGGCTTCCCCTTGAAACTCGTCGAGCACGTCGTCGTGATGCCGCTGAAACAAAGCTTAGAAGAGGGCTTCAAGAACAATATGCCGGTAAACCATCCCTCCCGGAGCTACAAGGTCGATCCGCCAGTGTTTGCGCTTAGTTTGGAACTAAGGGACTTTGCACCCAACGACTTCCTTTTTCTCGATGAGCAGTTGGCGAATCGCGTAGCCAAGGCCATGGTCCACGCCGTCGAACTTTGCGGCGGTGGCAGCGAGCCGGAACCATTTTAAGGAGAGTAGCGATGAAACGTCGCCTGATAATGATGTTCTTTCTAGTTCTGGCCGTGAGCGCGGCGTTGGCTCAGGGAAAGAAGGCCGTGCCGCCTCCGCCGAAACCCGCCGACGAAGGCCCCAGCCTGGAAGTCACCATGAAGTTTATCCAGGATAAGCTCAACGGCATCGGTCCGGTGAATTACGTCGTGTATTTGCACGACAATGTCGTAGGTAACGATTGGACGAACCAGCTCAAGGTTGAGTTCACCAAGGTTGTCGCAAATCCAGGCGAATGCCGCATCGGATTTCACGGGAAACTGGAGAATAATGGGGTGGTAATCCAGGATCACGACGCTGAGTTCTTCTTGAAGGACGTCAAGGACATCGTGGTAATGCTGGTAGAAGAGGGGATAAAGGAAGGCGAAACGGCAGCGGGACATCCTTCCTGGAGCGTCAGAGTCGATCCTCCGATCTTTGTGCTTAAGGCACGCACAGATGACACGGAGGGCAACACTTTCCCTTTCTTCGACGAACAACTGGCGAATCGTGTGGCGAAGGCCATGATCCACGCCGTCGAGCTTTGCGGCGAAACCGGGACAGCGAACAAGCAAGAAGGAGAAGCTTTTCTGGCAGCCAACAGGAAGAAAGAAGGCGTGGTCACACTGCCCAGCGGTTTGCAATACAAGATTCTGAGATATGGAACGGGCCCCAAGCCAACCGCCAGCGACAACGTGGTTTGCAACTATCGCGGCACGTTCATCAATGGTACCGAATTTGAAAGCTCCTACAAGCACGGGAGGCCGGCTTCATTTCCAGTGAATGCAGTGATCAAAGGATGGACTGAAGCGCTGCAGTTGATGCCGGTCGGATCGAAGTGGCAGCTTTTCATTCCCTTTGACCTTGCCTATGGCGAGCGGGGGGAGCCGCGCGGCGGCATTGGCCCCAGCGCCACGCTCATTGTTGAAGTAGAACTGATCTCGATTACAGGTCAGATCGACCAGATTGGCAGCAAGCCGGAGCCGTTCTAAGGAGAGAGCAGCGATGAAACGTTTCTTGATGACAATATGCTTAGTAATCTTGGCCGTGAGTGCCACGTTAGCCCAGCACCAGCAAAAAAAGACGGTGCCGCCACCCAAACCTGCCGACGATGGCCCCAGCCTAGAAGTCACCATGAAGTTCATCCAAGACAAGCTCAACGGTATCGGCCCGGTGAGTTACGTCGTCAATGTTCGTGACGATTATATCTATGACGACGGCGGAGGCATCAATACGACATTGACTGGGACGCAGCATATTGAAGAAGAGGTCGCCAAGGTTATCGCGGATCCAAGCACATGCCTTATCAGCTACCACCGCAGAGGAAGACTGGAAAGGGACGGGGCGGCAGAGGCCCCTTCTGCTCTTAATGAGCCAAAACACAGGGAGTGGGATGGCGACGACTCTATCGCGTTGGACGTAGTCCGGGACCTGGTTGTGGTCTCGGAGAAGCAAAGCATAGAAGAGCACTTCAAGCAGCATAACCGGAAACCCTCCCGGAGCTGCAGCGTCGATCCGCCAATTATCGAGCTTGCGGTAGTACCCAAATACACGCGCAGCACATACTTCCTTTTTCTCGACGAAGAACTCGCCAACCGCGTGGCCAAGGCCCTAGTCCATGCCGTCGAACTTTGCGGCGGTGGCAGCGAGCCGGAACCGTTTTGAGGAGAGAGCAGCGATGAAACGTTGCCTGATAACGATGTGTTTTGTGGTCCTGGCCGTGAGTGCGGCGTTGGCCCAAGGAAAGAAGACCGTGCCGCCTCCTCCAAAGCCCGCTGACGATGGCCCCAGCCTGGTAGACACCATGAAGTTCATTCAGGAAAAGCTCAACGACATTGGCCCGGTGAATTTTGTTGAACATGATCGTGAGAACGTGGGCACCGATTGGACTCGGCAGTGCAGAGACCAAGTCACGAAGGTTGTCGCGGATCCGAGTACGTGCCGCATCTCCTACCACTGGAAGGAGGCAGGCAAGTGGGCTGTTGGAACGCCCCTTGAAAGCGATTGGACGGAACAGGATGGGGACATCGGGTTCTACCTGAAGGCCGTCAAGGACATCATCGTGATGTCAGAGAAGCAAGTGCTGGAGGAAGGGGCCACGGAAATAGGGAGTCCTTATCGGCCCTATCAGGTCGATCCTCCAGTCTTTAATCTCAGGGTGCGCATGCGTGACAAGGGATACTGGGGATTCGAGTTCCTCGACGAGCAACTAGCCCATCGTGTGGCGAAGGCCATGGTCCACGCCGTCGAACTTTGCGGCGGCGGCAGCAAGCCGGAGCCGTTTTGAGTGAGAGTGGCGATGAAACGTTTCTTGATGACAATATGCTTAGTGGTCTTGGCCGTGAGTGCGGCGTTAGCTCAGGGAAAGAAGACTGTCCCACCTCCACCCAAGCCCGCAGACGAAGGCCCCAGTCTGGAAGACACCATGAAGTTCATTCAGGACATGGTCAGCGACATCGGTCCGGTGAATGTCGTTGAGCATATTCATGACGATTCCGCAGACAACGATTGGACTCAGTTGAGCAAATACGAATTTACCAAGGTGGTCGCGAATCCAGGCGCATGTCTCATCAATTACCACTGGAAAACGCAAACGAGCGGGACGGTAACTGCGGATAGCGACTTTGGGATCTTTTTGAAAGATGTCGAGGATATCGCCGTGATGCCGATGGAGCAATATCTGAAGGAAGTGGTCACGGCAGCAGGCCATCCTTCTTGGAGTTTCAGAGTCGACTCTCCTGTCTTTGTGCTTAAGGTGCGCAGAACCGACAGCAAGGAAACCAACGTCTTCGACTTCTTTGATGAGCAACTGGCGAATCGTGTCGCCAAGGCCATGGTTCACGCCGTCGAGCTTTGCGGCGGCGGCAGCACACCAGAGCCGTTCTAGGGAGAGGACACAGTGATGAAAATTTGCCTAATGACGATGTGCTTTGTAGTCATGGCCGTGACTGCGGCGTTGGCCCAGGGAAAGAAGGCTGTCCCGCCCCCGCCCAAGCCTGCCGACGAAGGCCCCAGCCTGGAAGTCACCATGAAGTTTATCCAGGACAAGCTGAACGACATCGGCCCGGTCAACTTCGTTATGTACCTCCATGACGATATCAACAGTAGCGATGGGAAGGGCCAGAACAGGATTGAAGTCAGCAATGTTGTCACGAATCCAACCGCATGCCGCATCGACTACCACTGGCGCCGGAAAGAGGAACAGAACGGGAAGGTGATAGCGAATGAAGATTCAGACGTTTGGTTCCTGTTGAAAGTCGTCCAGGACATCGCTGTGATGCCGATGGAGCAGGTACAGAAGAGTTTGGCTGCGGCAGCAGGACATCCCTCGTGGAGTTTCAGAGTCGATCCGGCAGTCTATGTGCTTGAGGTGCGCAGAACCGACACTAAGGGAACTAAGGGAATCAACGCCTTCGCCTTCTTCGATGAGCAACTGGCGAATCGTGTGGCCCAGGCCATAGTCCATGCCGTCGAGCTTTGCGGCGGCGGCAGCACACCAGAGCCGTTCTAAAGGAGAAAGCAGCGTCAAAACTCCGCCCACAAACCTGTCCGTCCAACTTCCCAGCCGTCCGGCGGGCCAGCAACAACAGTCGCAGCAACAGCCGTCCACTGCCGCGAGCAACAACAATCCCGGCCCTTCGAACTTCGAACCGGCAGCCACCTACTCACACTCCTGCATCCGGCCAGCTGACCAAGCTGACCCAACTCCGCGCAAACCATGGGGATCAGCTGGGAACCGCCCTCTCATTCCCCCTAGTCAATTCTGCCAGAAGGACTTGCCGCGCAACCGAACTTCAGCACTCTCCTGCGTCTAGTAGGCCGCTTGGCCCCGACCTACCTTTCTTAGCGGCCGATGACCCCGTTTTCTGCCGAATGTCGCGTTAATAAGTGGAAGTGGAGAACCGGAGGACAAATGCCCCCTGGATTCGCCCAGAAATCGCGCTTATCATGAACAATCGATCTGCCGGTCCCTTTGTGCCAGGGAGCCGGAACCGCTTTAGAGAAAGAGTGGCGATGAAAAGTATCCTGATAACGACGTGTTTTGCGGTTCTGGTCGTGAGTGCGGCGTTGGCTCAGGGAAAGAAGACTGTGCCCCCTCCGCCCAAGCCTGAGGACAAGGCCTCAGGCGCTGCAGCTACTGCGCAGGTCGCTGACAATAGGACAGCGCCGGCCATGGCGATCAATATTCAGCAAGCTATCTTTACTACTAAGGAAGGAAAACAGCGCTTTGAGGACCTGAGTCATGGAGGCACCCAGGCCGATTTCCAGGCCAGACAGGGAGCGATCGGCAATGAGATCCTCACGAAAATGGCACCCATGATTGTGAAGTATGCCAACGATCATGGTTACGGGCTGATCCTAGATACATCGCAGCAGTGGCCCAAAGGGCCCGTTATATGGTACGGACCGTCGGTGGACATTACGAAGGCAATCGTTGAAGTTTATGACGCTCGTTCAGAGTGCAACGCGCTTGATCAAGCGGTAAAAATCGAGGACGCGATGCCCAGCGGACCTGGGCATTGTACGGGCGAGGCCGATTTTTGGTTTACGAATATTTCTGCGCAGGCCATCGACTGCGCACTCATCTTTCATAAGAACGGCCGTTTCGACCCCGCTTCCGTCCTGACCTTTACACTCTCACCAGGAGAAAAATCGGGCGGGACGGGAAAGATTTCGACTTGCGGCGCAGACTCGGGACAGATGCAGTATCAGTGCTTTACCCACGCCGAAAACGCAGGTGCGAATTCTTGTACAGCTCAGATTCAATGGCAACCATAAGGGACAATCATGGTCCGCGCCGTCGAGCATTTGCGAAGGCGGCAGCAAGCCGTAACCGTTTTAAGGAGAGAGCAGCGATGAAACGTTGCTTGATGACGATGTGTTTTGCAGCTCTGACCGTGAGCGCGGCGCTGGCTCAGGGAAAGAACAACGTGCCGCCTCCGCCCAAGCCTGCCGACGATGGCCCCAACCTGGAAGTCACCATGAAGTTCATCCAGGATAAGCTCAATAGCATCGGTCCGGTGAATTACGCCGTGTACTTCCATGACGATACCAAGGCTAACAGTGCCGCAGGCCAGTTCAGAAATGAGAACACCAAAGTTGTCGCGGATCCGAGTACATGCCGCATCGACTACCACCGGAAAGTGGAACAACTCGGGAAGGTAGAGGAGGATCAAGAACAGAGGATCTTGTTGAAAGACGTCGAGGACATCGTGCTGATGCCGTGGGAACAGGTCCAAAAAGAGACGGACACAGCAGCAGGACATCCCTCTTTCATTACCACAGTCGATCCGCCAGTCTTTGTGCTTAAGGTGCGCAGAACTCTAAAGGAAGGCAACTACTTCGATTTCTTCGATGAACAACTGGCCAATCGCGTGGCCAAGGCCATGGTCCACGCCGTCGAGCTTTGCGGCGGTGGCAGCAAGCAGGAACCGTTTTAGGGGAGAGCAGTGATGAAATGTCGCTTGTCCGCACAGGAGATAAAAAAGGAAGATAGAAATGAAAGATCCAAGAACACATGAGGCCAAATTTATGAAAAAGAGCGAGGTCCTGAGAATTGTGCTAGCTGCCGTTTTGACCCTTGCGTGTCTGCCAGCACAATCGCAGACCGCAGCCCAGCAGGCGGCAGAAAAAGTGGCGGCGGCAAAACGAGCGGCGGCGGCGATACGAGCGGCGGCGGACAGAGCGGCGGCAGAACGAGCGGCGCAGGCCGAGCAGCAGCGGCAGCAGCGAGAAGCGCAGCAGCAACCACAGCAGCAGCATCCCAGCTATACACCTCAGCCCAGCCAGCCGTCGCGGCCCGGATACACGCCGCCCCCTTCCTCGAACAGTTCGGGAGCGCGCAGCTACACGCCCCCAGCTACTCCGCCCAAGGTTTACACGCCACACTCTTCTTCGGCTCCAAGCTCGACAAGCATCGGCGGAAGTGGTTCGACTACCTATAAGCCCTCGACATCGGGCCCGACGGTCTACACACCGCACGCGGGGTCGAGTGCAGCCTCTACGCCCAGCAATCCTGCAGGCCCATCCCACGTGAACGGCGCGACCGTCTATACGCCACGCAGCAAGACGGACGTCGGCGCTGCCCCATCCTCCCACGCACATTCAGTGCCATCAAGCGCAACGGGCGGCGTCACCTCTTCGGTGCGCGCTTCGGCATCGCCGCATGCCGCCTACACGCCGCCGCCGGCGACTGGCATTGCCTCCAAGACGTCGAATAACGCTAGCGTGCTTACGCAGACCGCCTCACAGAAAGTGGTCAGTCAGGTGAATACAGCACGGGCGTCGATGTCTGGAATGAACCAACGCGCTTTGCCCACGGGGCAGGTCACGGTTCAGGCGAACGGCCGCCTCACGTTGGCCGCATCTGGCGGACGGCAGTACGATTTGCGTTCCAACGGTACGCTGGCATCTTTCAAAAACGCAAAGGGCGCTACCGCGAAGTTCGCCCCGAATGGAAGATTCCGCTCGGTGCAGACTGCCAACATAAAAATCCAGTATGGTCCGTATGGTGGCCGGACCGTAGTGAAGCAACTTCCGAACCACGCAACGTTGGTGAGTTACGGACGGCATAGCGGATACATGGAGCGCACCGTTGTTCACAACAACGTCACGTTGGTGCAGCGCACCTATGTGGTTCAGAACAACACTTACGTTTCGATGTACACCCCGTACTCCTATCGTGGAGTGGGACTGGTAACCTATACGCCGGGAGTTTATTACGCGCCGGCGTTTTATGGTTGGGCCTACTATCCCTGGGACGCGCCGTTTCCCTACGAATGGGGCTGGGCGGGCGACCCGTGGTTCGGGTTCTATGGGTCGTATTTTGCACCCATGCCGGCTTACGCCAGCGCCAGTCTATGGATGACCGACTACATTCTGGGTTCGGCTCTGGCTGCGGCGTATCAGCAACAGCAGGATTTCACGGCGCCAGATGATTCCAGCGCCGCCGCGAAGGAACCAGCCCCGGTCGGGGACAGCATGGCCGATGGCGAGGTTCACGCGCAGACTTCGACTCCGATCACGCCCGAGCTAAGGGCTGAGATCGCCGAAGAGGTTCGGCAAGAACTGGCGGCGGAGAATGCGGTCGCCAGCAATCAGGCGCCAGCCGACGTGCAGGAGTTGTCCTCAAACCTGGAGCCGAATCATCTTTTCGTGGTAGCCAGCTTGTTGAATGTTTCCTCGGACCAGGGGAACTGCTCGCTGACCGGGGGCGACATCATCGCGGTGGTGAACCCGAAAGGCTCGGATTCGCAAAACGCAGTGCTGGCCGTGGCCAGCAGTAAGCGGGGCGACTGTCCAAAGGGAGCGAAGGTGGAAGTAGATCTGCAAGATCTGCAGGAAATGGACAACGCGCTTCGTGCCCAAATGGACAACGCCTTGGCGAAGCTGCATTCCAGTCAAGGGCGCGGAGGCCTGCCGGCGGCACCGAAGTCGGCCATTGCGCCGACTCCGCGACCGGCCTTGGACGACATGCCAGCTGCCGAACAAGACGTAACGAGGATGTTGGCTGAGGAGGAGCAGCAAGCTTCGAAAGAGGAGACGCAACTCAAGCAAGAGGCCTTCGCCAGCAAGACGTCAGGACAGTAGTCGGGCTGTTCACCACTTCATCTTCTGAAGCTCCGGTTTTTCCCGACGGTTCCAGACGTACCGGCCCACGATGGATCGCGCCAAAGTCAGCATCCGCCTCTTCAAGTCGAAATCCTGCCACTGCAATGCCCTGATTTCGCTAATGCGCAAGCCCAGGCACATCGCAATCATGACCATCACTTAACTAAATGTGGTACGGATCCTTCGCAGACCGCAAGAGGAGAATGGCGGTATTCCCCCGTTAGCAGGTGCGTACCTGGCGATGCTCAAGAGTTCACTGCCCATAATTTTTTTCACTGTTGTACAAGTCTGGGGCGCAAGGGCGCATTTGAGTTTCCATCACTGATTCGTAAGCGCAACCAGACCAATCAGTTACAAACTAAACTCCTTACTTCGGGACCAGGGAGTCGGAGGTTCAAATCCTCTCTCCCCCGACCAATCTGTTCGAGCACATAAACAGCATTTCTGGTTTTTCCGTCACACGACTATAGACGATTTTGTAGACGGTGCGGTTTTTCCTGTTTTTCAATTGGAATTTCAAAATCAATCGACTCGCGCACAATTGAGTGGGAGTGCGCGAAGGATCACAACCAGAATGCCCGCTCGGAAAGCCTCATGTAAATCTCCCGTTGGCGGCCACTGACGGTGCCGGGACTGTGAACACCAACGGATGTGATCCGCGTCACTGCCGAAGTCCGTCCGTTGCACTATAGGTCAATGTAAGCGCCGAATTAAGGGGGGACCATGGAACAGCGTGAGGCAGCGTACGAGTCGCCCGTGATTAGCAGGATGAACTACGTGGGAGTGGTTTGGCCGTTGAGCGAAGAGGATGCGAGCTTTCCGGAGAAGTACTTCTTCGCCAGGCAGCACTCGGGGTCCCCTTGCGCGGTGACCGCCAAGGGGTTCGGTTTGGTCGCGGGCAGATCTGCTGCGTCTGCGGCCAGCGAGCCACCGGTGAAACAGTAGGTCCTGAGCAAGTTCTATGCATAGCCCATTCCCCGAGCTTCCGACGCTCAAGGCGCCAGTCTACGTCCACATGGACTTGACTAAGAGGTGCAACTTCGAGTGCTTTTATTGTTCCATTCGAGACAACGACTCGGCCCCCATCTCCACGTTTCCGGTCTCCCACTTTCAGCAAATCCTCGCGAGGCTTGCTGAAGCCGACGTATTCGACGTGTCTTTCTTCGGGGGAGAACCGTTTCTGTATCCCCACATCTACGAGCTGGCTGCCTACGCAAGAGATGCCGGGCTAACGGTTGGCTTCCTGACAAATGGATCGCTCATATGTAAGGACGACGTGAAGCGCGTTGTCCGATCGTTCGACGCAGGGGCTGTGGCGCTGAACGGCGTGGGGGACGTTCATGACAGGATGGTTGGCATGGCCGGCGCCTTTACCAAGGCGGACTACCTCATCAAGTCGTTAGTCGAGGAAGGGTTCGAGGTGGCCATTGATACCGTGGTCAGCAAGTCGACCCTGGATCATTTCGATGAACTGTTGACCTACATCGGTAAAAACCTCCACGTGGAAATCATCAATGTCAATACATTCATGGCCTACGATGATATCGGTCCGACAGAAGTAATGGACCTCCCGTCCTTTCATCGCATACTTTCCGTGGTGGATAAGCACGTCAAGGGCGAACTCAAGAACCGTCTGATGCTGGGAGGCCCAGTACCCTGGTGCTTGTTCCCGAAAGAGTATGCCTACCTCGCGAACTCATGTTCCCCTGGATGGATGTTCGCTGGGATCGATTCGTACGGCAACGTACGGATGTGCCCTTGGAGTTCGAAGGTGGTTGGCAACCTCTTGGAGATGCCATTGGATCAGATTTGGCAAACTTCCGAGGAATTGAAGAAGTATAGGTCGTTTTCATGGTCAGATCCTATTTGCAGCACGTGTGCCGTCAGGACCTATTGTCTTGGCGGTTGTCACGTGACACAGTCAACCCCTCCTTACTCGTTGGGCAAGCAGTGGAAACCGTATGCTCGTCCGCTTTCAATCGAGGAGGTCATGGACTTGGCCGCTCAGCCCAATCCCACCTTGCATAGGGCGGGAGTCTTAAGCGATGATGGCACCGATCGTCCCCTGGAGCTGAACCCGAAACTCAGGTCGCGGAAGGAACCGGTTGGCTATACGGCCTACAGCCACCTCAAAGGGGCGTATTGGCTCAACGATACATCCAAGGAAGTACTGGATTTGGTCGCGAAGCACGGCAACGAAGAGCGCGTGGTTCAAGCGTTCCAACGCAAATATACTCGGGTAGAACCAGACCGCTTAAAGAAGGATGTGCATGGTGTGATATCCATGCTGGAGCGGATGCACTTCGTCGTGCCGCGACACGGAGATGATGGTGGAACCTGTAAGATCGCATGAGGTGAGGGGGTACCGTGACCAGCATCACAGACACGACGGCGCAGCAGGGTAGTTGTCCGAGAACCTCGGGCTGAGGAAATCCTGGCGCAGCTAGCGCCGGTCGTGCGATGTCGCACTATCAGATCGGCTCACGTTCGCTCACGATTCATTGTTCCCGAGCGTTCCCGAGCGTGATTTTCAAGACCTGTAAGGCATCGCCCATGCCCCACATTCAACAAGATAGAAACATCTGTCTGCACTCATAACCCAAAGGTCGGGTTCAAATCCACCCCCCGCAACCATCCATCTGGCACGGTTCGAAGGGCGGTAATTAGCACGCTCGCGATTTTGATCCGGCGTTCGCAGGGCGGGATTATCGCCCTGGC
>Ga0326727_10003985_pt1 | contig 45729 bp, 43 predicted proteins | sample MB2enrmetagenome_FD_207643 | JGI IMG/M metagenome (GOLD analysis project Ga0326727, IMG submission 207643) | Lab enriched peat soil microbial communities from McLean, Ithaca, NY, United States - MB29MY | ecosystem: Environmental > Terrestrial > Soil > Wetlands > Peat | place: USA: New York... | reverse complement strand
TCATCGTCCGCTCCATCGCGGCCTGCGTGTAAGAGATCATGCTGCCCATGGTCTCTCACCCTCGCCGCCTGCAAAGCGGACAGATCACTTGCTAATCCAACCGGACATATCATGTGCTAACGACACGGCTTCAGAAATCGCTTGCCCGCTTCGTGGCTTGTAGTGTAGATTGCGTGTTTCATCCCAAAGGCCCAATACTCGGCAGAAAAGGAAGAGCCGTACCATGGACCTGTTTCATCGCCCCACGCAAAGGACGGACGTTCACCCCGGCCGCGACTGCCGCTTTTGTTCTGAGGCCGATCCTGATTTTGCCAAACGCAATCCTATGGATCGCCTGGTCGGCTCAAAACTTGACGACGTTGCCTCCGCGCATCTCACCGAACAAGGCCACGTGCAACACCGATTGGCCGAGTTGAGACGAAAACGGGCCACGCTAGCGAACTGGCCGCTGGCGATATCTGCCTGAAAAATGGCGGCTTGCGCCACCTCACAGCCAGGTGTGATTACCGCGGGCGACAGCGCACTGGGAAACGGCTAGAATATATTTGTCGTGACCACCGAAAGCTTACCAGCCAGCCAAGGTGTGGCCGACCTGGCTGATATTTGTAATCGGCTCAAGGAACTGGGCTACGCGCAGTCAAAACGGATTCGTATTTACGGGCAGGAGTTCGAAGTGGTTTCAAACCCCTTCCCCCAGGGAAAAGGTGTGGCTGTGCACGCCCAGCCCAAAGGCGCAAAGCAGCCCCGTGTGCTGCTGTTACCTTTGCCGATCCTGCAGATGGTGACCCGGGGGAAACTCGCGTAGGATTCCAAGCCGGTCCGCCAGGTTTCATCCTTCGCTAGTCCAAAGCGGCAGCGTCCGTTAGCCGCGCTCTAGCGTACGAACGTTCTCTCGTGGCACATCTGGCAGAGCCAACTTTCTTTGAGGTCGATCCACTCAACGGCGTGAGACGGCGCCATGGCGCAGCGGTAATCGGTGCAGTGGGTGAGACTCACCGTGTGACCGACCTCGTGCACCGCTTCCTTCAGCAGGCGTTGCCGCAAAACAGCCTCGTCTTTGGGCAAACCATAGAATTCCTGCTTCAACCGGTGCAGCGACACCACGGCGCACGGCCCGCCCATCTGCGCTTCGCCGAAAACGAAGGTGAGAATGGGAATATACAGATCGACCGCGGTCACTCCCAAAAGCCGCCAGGTGGTGCCTGTGACCATGGCCCGCATCTTAGCGAGGATTTCCGAGGAGTGGTATTGCTGCCGTTCGCCATGGAAGGCGAATTCAGGGTCCAGTGGCGTGCGCAGCAGTTCACAAGGAACTTGAAACGTGTTGGCCAGGTCGGGCGCCAGTTCTGCAAGCAGCCCGCCGTCGAACTTCCCGACTGGGAGCAACTGGAGATTCATCTGGTTTCAACTTGCGGCCGACTCCAACCGTATTTCTTCAACTTGTGGTGCAAAGTGACGCGGTCAATGTCCAAAACCTCTGCGGCACGGCTCTGGTTCCAGCGGCAGGATTCCAGCACCCGCAGGATGTGCGCCTTCTCCATCTCGTCCAGGCTCTGCGGCGTTCCGTTGCTGGCCGGCGCCTTGAAAATGAAGTCCTGCTCACGGATTTCCGGCTCTTGCGCTACCACCATAGCGCGCTCCACCGCGTTTTCCAGTTCGCGCACATTGCCGCTCCACTGCTGCTGCTGCAGCAGGTTCATCGCCGCGGGCGCGACCCGGTTGATCTTCTTGTTCATTTGCAGCGAGAACTTGCGCACAAAATGATTCACCAGCGGGGGAATGTCCTCGCGGCGCTCTCGCAGCGGCGGCACTTCAATGCGAAACACGTTCAACCGGTAGAACAGGTCCGGGCGGAACTTGCCTTCTTCGATCGCCCGCTCCAAATCCCGGTTGGTCGCAGCCACGCAGCGGAAGTCCACTTTGATCGGCTGGTTTCCGCCCACGCGCACAATCTCGCGCTCCTGCAGCACGCGCAGCATGTCGGTTTGGGTCTTGAGGCTGATGTCCCCGATTTCGTCGAGAAACACCGTGCCCCCTTCGGCAATTTCGAACTTCCCTTTCTTGCGGTACTGCGCGCCGGTGAATGCTCCCTTCTCGTGGCCGAACAGTTCGCTTTCCAGCAGCGTTTCGGTGAGCGCGCCGCAATGGATGGCGACCAGCGGATGAAAGCGCCGGGGACTGGCTTGATGAACAGCTCGCGCCACCAACTCTTTTCCGGTTCCGCTTTCCCCGGTAATCAGCACGGTAGCGTCGGTGGGTCCAACCGTCTCAATCGCATCGAAAACCTTCCTCATCGCCACCCCTTGACCCACCATTTCCTCCGGCCGGGCGACTTCGGCGACCGTCTCTCGCAACAGGACGTTTTCCTGCTCGGTGTGTTTATGCGCCATCGCTTTCTTTACCAGATGCGCAATTTCATCGGGATCAAGCGGTTTGGTCACGTAGTCGTAGGCGCCATTCTTCAAGGCAGCCACAGCCGTTTCCACGGATGCGTACCCCGTCATCATGATGACAATGATCTCAGGATCGATTTCGTGGATTCGCCGTTGCAATTCGATGCCGTCGGTCCCGCGCATCTTGATATCCAGCAAAGCCACGTCGGGCCTCTGCGCGGCCAGCTGCGTCAACGCTTCGCTGGCGCTTTCCGCGCTCGCAACATCGTACCCTTCTTCCCGAAACCACTTCCCCAGCGAATCCCGCACGCTGAGTTCGTCGTCTACTATCAACATTTTTCCTTGCGTACTCACGTTCATCACCTCATGTTCGCGTGGCCGCACCCGCCACCGCAGCCCCGGTTAGAACAGGCCCCTCCAGCGGGAGGGTGACCACAAACGTCGTTCCCTTTCCTAGTTCGGATTGCACATAAATCTGGCCGCCATGCCGCTCGACAATACTGCGGCTCACGGCCAATCCCAAACCCACTCCTCGCCCCGTCTCTTTGGTCGTCAGGAAAGGCTCAAAAATGTTGGCCAGGATTTCTGGCGGAATGCCGGTGCCATCGTCCCGGACCTCAACCAAAGCCTGATCGCCGCTGGAGCTGAGCCGGGTCTGCAGCCATAGATTTCCTCCGTGGGGCATGGCGTCGATCGCGTTCATCACCAGCGCCAGGATGACCTGCTCGATCTGTCCAGGGTCACACTGCAGGTGCGGCAGATCCTCAGCCAAGCCAAGCTGCAGTTGGATGCCGGCCATTTCTATCTGGTGCTGCACCAGCCGCACGGAACGGTCAACCACGGTGTTCAAACTGGTAGACTCCACGTTCATGGGGGCCGTGCGGGAAAATGTCAGCAGGTTCTTCACGATTTCGCCGCAACGGCGGCTTTCCCGGGCGATCAGTTCCAGAGACTCTATCGCCTCCTGCCCCTTGCTTTCGATCTCGTGCCGTTTCAGCCATTTTTCCAGCAGCTTGGCATAAGTCAGGATGCCGGAAAGCGGATTGTTGATCTCATGGGCCACCACTGCGGCCAGCTTTCCGATCGAGGCCATTTTCTCGACTTGCAACATGTGCTCATGGGCCCGCTTAAGTTCTTTGGTCTTTTCGGCTACCCGATCCTCCAGAGTCTTGGCCCAGGCGACGATCTCCTCGTTGGCAGCGCGCAGTTGCAGGCTCATGGCATTGAACGATCGTGCCAAATCCCCCAGTTCATCCTCTGACCGGACTTCGATCTGGTAGCCCAAATTCCCACGCGAGAGATGTTCAGTGCCGCGGGTCAGTGCTTTGAAGGGTTCGGCGACAAGCTGCCGGATAGAAAGCCAGCTCAAGACTGCCACGATCAGCATGGCAGCCAAAGTGTACGCCAGCATAAGCCCAGTGCTCTGCGCCAGTTGCGCATCGGCTTTCGCCAGGGACAGATTCGTATCCAGCACACCCAGAATCTGCTGGCTGGCGGGATGCGCGTGACACGCCGCATTGGCACATGCCGGCTGGTTTTCAATTGGGGTAATGATTCCCAAAATCCGTCCATGGCCGTTGTGGTAAATGCGGAAGCGATCGGGACGGTTGAGCAAAGTCAGCGGCTGCGACTGGGCGTGGCATCCGTAACACGCCTCGCCGCTCTTGTCGACAGTGTGGTTGACTTCAGCCGCATCGGTGGAGTACGTGATCCGCCCTTCCTGGTCGAAGATCCGCACCTTGGCCATGCCAGGTTCGTCGGCCATGGTTTGAATGGCGTGGTAGAGGCCTTCGCGGTCGTTTCGCAGCATGTAATCCGTGGTGCTGCGCTTGATCACGTCGCTCAGCCGTTCTGCGCTGGTGAGGGTTGCGGTCTCCAGATGCTGCCGGTGCAGCCGGACATTCAGGTAGCCGAGCAAGGCAAAGATGGCCACCATAGTGGCCAACAACAGAATCGTCAGTCTGGCGCTGAGGCTGCGGGCTAAGCGAGCCCAGTGCCCGCGGTTTGGCTCAATCTCCGGCATGCTCTAGCACGCCCGAAGCCACCATTCCAGGCCGTCGCGTAACATGAAGCGGCGGCTCCGTCACGCGCTCCTTGGGAAAGATGGGCAAGTACTTCACCGCAACCGCAAACAGAGCAAAGCCCATGGCGATGATCATTAGGGTCACGGAGAATTCTGTCCACTTGGGTACGTAATGGTGCCCGACGTAAGTCTCAAAACCGATGAGACTCACATTCAGGCGATTGGTAACGAAGCCCAAAAGGCTGATGACGGAAGCCCAATACAAACCGTTGGGCGAAAGCCTGACTTTCTTGAAACTCAGCATCGTGATTGGAATTACGAAAGCCAACGCCAATTCCAGCCACAAGAAATAGGCCTCGTAGCTGGGCTTGATGATTTGGCTTAACTGGTCGCGACGATAGTAGTCTTCAAAGCGGAGCAACGCATTGACCCAAAGGGCAACCAGCAAAGCTCCGCCCAGCTGAATCAAAACTGGCAGTTCAAGCTGGCGCCCCAAGGCCCTTGAACTCTGCGTGGATTCGAAGATGGTCATAGCCAAACCCACCGCAACTGCCGAACCGAAAAAGAAGAACGGCAGCGCCGGCGAATACCAGAAGGGGTGCAGCTTGCTCGGCATGATCAGATACAGCGACCCCAGCGAACTCTGGTGCAAGGTGGAGAGCAAGATGCCCGCTATGATCAGGACCGGATAGATCTTGTGGATCCACTTGATCGGAGCTTTGAGATTGAATCGCTCGAACACGTTGGGGAGAAACTCAAAGAAGAGCACGGTAGTGTATGTCATCACGCACATGCCCACCTCGAACATGACCGAGTGCGGGTTCATGTAGATGAGCTGGTGCCAGATGAACCAAGGCCGGCCGAGATCGAAAAGCAGCCCAACAATGAAAAGCAGGTAGCCCAGAAACGCGGTCAGCACCGCTGGCCGCACCACACTGTGCAAACTCTCGACGTTGAACAGATACACGGCCCCCACCATGCAAAAGCCGCCCGCCGCCAGCATGACGCCGCACAAGCAGTCGAAGCCGATCCAGAATCCCCAGGGGAACTGATCCGTCATGTTTGAAACTGCGCCCAGGCCACGGAAGTAGCGAACGTACGACGAATACAAGCCCAAGACCATAATCACAGCAAACACCAGTCTCCAAAAAGTAAGCTTGGGTTTCATCGTGCGTTCCTCTTTCTTTCTTCGGTCTCAGCCGCTTCCGCCGCGGCAACTTCTTCGCGACGATGCGAAATCCAGTAAATACCGCCCAACGCCAGCGACCACACCGGGATGAAATCCGGGATTTTCGACATCACGCGACCGGTGTACTCCGGCACCGCAATGTCGCCGATCTTCGCCGAAGATGGATAACCGTAATCCTCGACCTCCTGGCTGGAAAGTATCAGGACACACGTTCCGCCGACTTCGTTGAGGCCGTAAATACGGGGCTTGTAGTTGGCCGGATTCTGGCGAATGCGTTCCTGCGCTTCCCGGATGAGGTCGTCGCGATCGCCGAACTTCGTCGCGCCCGTCGGACAAATTTCCGCGCATGCCGTCTGTTTGCCGCCCAGTACCCGGCTCGGGCACATGATGCATTTACGCACTCTGGGATTCAGCGAGCCCCATTCGTACTTGGGCTGGTTAAAAGCGCAGGCCACCATGCAATACCGGCAACCGATGCACTTCCAAACGTCGTACGCGACCGGGCCTTCCTTTAACTTGTGCAGGGCTCCAACCGGACAGGCCGATGCGCACGCCGGATGTTCGCAATTCATGCACAAACGCCGCATGAACTTGTCGTCCTTGGTCAGAACCACCGTGAACTTGTGTTCGGACTGGCGCTGCTCCGCTGCGATCGTATCGTTATAAGGAAGTTTGTTCTGTTCCGCGCAGGCACCTTCGCACTGCTTGCATCCAATGCACATCGTGGCGTCATAAAGTAAAGCCTTGCTCATGGGAATCCTCTTCTGCTAGCTCCCACGTATAACTGCCGCTCCGAATGCATGAAGTACGAAATCAATGCCAACGACGGAACGGATGCGGGAACCTCTCTACAACCGGACCTGTGTGCCACCGACCACCAAAAAAAACCGGGTCCGGAGGTGAGTGCCGGACCCGGCGGGGCTGTTCCTGTTCGGAAAGCAGTCTGGGGATCTTCACGGCTAGGAACGCTTCGGCCGCCGCTCCGTTCCCTTTGCCGAATTGAGCCGGACAGTTTCACGACTCGCACCCCCGCGCTTTCCTCCGCCACTGGCAGACGGTTTTTTCGTGCGGCAGTGGCCCTACGCGGTCAGGAAACAGCGAGACTACTTTTTCTGCAGGCCGCGAATTGCCGAAACCACAGCCTTAATGTCGTCCGCGCTCAGACCCTTGGTCGAAAATGCGTGCATGGCGAGCTTCTTGGGGCCGCCGTTGGCCACGTAGTCGGTCAGGTCAGCATCCGACAGCTTCTTGGCATCGTCGGAAATCAGGCTGGGGAATTTGGGCGCTTTGCCCGCTCCATCCGCGCCATGACAAACAGCACATTTTGCTTTGAACGTAGCAGCGCCGTCATCCGCCCAAGACAGATTGGGAATCAGGATGAAAAGAGCCACTGCAATAGCTACCACCAGTACAGCCAGCTTCATCGTCTTCATGATTGCCTTATCTCCGTAGTCAGTTTGTGTGATCCGTCAGAGCCCGCAGCCTTGCTCCCGCCAAGTCTAGCTGTTGCGAAATTGGCCAAAACAGACTGCATACCCTGTTAAAAATCGCCGCAGTTGTCGCTGCAACTGATGCAATTTTCCACTTCGGCCAGAACTCGCGCTGTGACGGTGGTCACTTTAGGCCGTGACCGTCGGAGTGTAGCGATATGCTACAGCGCACAATAGCCGGTCCCCTACCCCTACAAAGCCCCAAAGCCCTATCACGATCCGCTGCCAAAGGGGGGATCCGGGAGCCAAGAACCCGCCGATCTTAGGGCCAGACCCAGTGTCATCCCGCGAGCCCGCCCTACCTCCTCCGGTGATGGCAATCGACTACGTGCTTCTCAGGGGAATCAATGGGCTAACGACTGGCGTCTCCAGGACTTCGACCAGTCGGAGGAAAATTGTGTCCGGGATTTGTTGTCGGATAACCGGCCCCCCCCCGGGGTCTGAGCCGGTCGCCAGGTTGTCGCGGTCGAGTGCTCGCTGGAACGTCTGCAGTGGGAAGTTATCGGCCTCTATCCTTAGGTCTGACACCGAATTCCTGGTCTCTCGTCCTGGCCCTGAGATGGCGAAAAAAGGACACAAAGAAGGCCCATAACGCGAGGCTGGGAGGCCGGCCTCTTCTATTCGACGAACCTAAGCCTGACAGTTGTGAAACTGGAGAAAAAGGGCCTTTTCGTACGGTTTACAATCACGGCAGTGCGTGATTTTTGTCACACAGCGAGATAGCAAATGGGTCTAGCGGTCGCCTTCATATGAGAGGAAGCCGGGGTGGCCGCCGCAAGATGCTGGAATCACGGCAGAAATGCCTCAGTTATGACCAGCAGAAATGTTCACAAAGCACAATCGGCAGTGATCACCGACACATAACGGCGTATTCTGTGTTTGCGACTATAAGTGCCGACCGGCAGCAGGCTGCATCTTGGGCCGTACAGGTTCACTGCTGAAGCAAGGCGTTTCATGCTCGAGCAAAGCAGCAAAGCATGGTTACGCCAGCAAAGTTGGGAACGCAGTTGTGAGACGGCAGAAGCCTTGGCCAGACCTGTTTTGCCTGCCGCGCCGAATTTGAAGGGAGGGAAAACTCAATGGCCAACGAAGTCCTCAGTATTGTGGACAAGCGTACCAACGCAACTTATGAAGCACCGCTTTTTAAAGGGGCGATCCGGACCGCAGACCTGAAGAAGATTAAGACCGGCCCGGACGATTTCGGAGTCATGGGCTATGACCCGGCGTTCTTGAACACGGCGTCATGCCAAAGCGCAATTACATTCATTGATGGCGATAAAGGAATCCTGCGGTATCGCGGCTATCCCATCGAGCAACTAGCCGAGAAGTGCACGTACCTCGAAGTCGCTTACCTCGTCCTCAATGGCGAACTCCCAACCGAGGAACAACTCAAGGATTTCGTCACCAACATCACGTACCACACAATGATCCACGAGAATACCAAGAAGTTCCTGGAAGGCTTCCGCTATGACGCCCACCCCATGGGCATGTTCATCAGCACGGTGGCAGCGCTTTCCACCATGTACCCGGAATCCAGGAATGTGCACGACCCGGAGAACCGCAAGCAGCAGATTTACCGGCTGATTGGCAAGGTGCCTACAATCGCCGCTTATACCTACCGGCATGGCTTGGGCTTCCCCTATGTCTACCCGGACAACGACCTCACCTACACCGAGAACTTCATGAGCATGCTATGGAAAATGGCGGAGCCGAAGTACCAGCCCAACCCGGTGATGGCGAGAGCGCTGGACATTCTGTTTATCCTGCATGCGGATCACGAACAGAACTGCAGCGCCAATGCGATGCGCTCTGTGGGCAGCTCGCTCGCCGATCCTTTTGTTTCCACAGCAGCCGCGGCAGCGGCTCTGTCTGGCCCGCTGCATGGCGGCGCCAATGAAGAAGTGCTGAAGATGCTCGACGAAATCGGCTCCAAGGACCGGATTCCGGCGTATATCGAGAGCGTCAAAGCTGGCAAAGGCAAGCTGATGGGATTCGGACACCGCATCTACAAGAACTACGATCCCCGCGCCCGCATCATCAAGTGGGCGGCCGACCAGGTGTTCAAGGTCACCGGCAGAAATCCCAAGCTGGACATCGCGCTCGAGTTGGAGCGCATCGCGTTGGAAGACGAGTACTTCATCAAGCGGAAACTCTATCCCAACGTGGACTTCTACTCGGGTATCATGTATCAGGCCATGGGGTTCAAGCCGGAAATGTTCACCGTGCTGTTTGCCATTCCTCGCACGGTGGGATGGCTGGCCCAGTGGCAGGAACTGTTGCAGGACCCGGAGCAGAAGATCGCACGCCCGCGCCAGATCTACATCGGCTACGACGCCCGCGATGTCGTTCCCATGGAGAAACGGAGCACCACACTCGCTGCCGACTGAGCCGGTGTTGCCGTACGCTCAGGCAGGTTACGCCCCTCCGCGCACTAGCGCGGAGGGGTCGTTTTCTGAAAGGCGGTTTGCGGCTGCTGATTGCGGTTCGACCTTCAGCGACATGCTATAATTTTTCTTTAGTCGCCGTAGTCGGCCGACGGAGGACTCTATCGACAAACGCTTTGTCCGCACTAACGAGCGTATCCGGGCACGCGAGATACGCGTAATTGATGATGAAGGCGCGCAGCTTGGCGTCATGCCTCCCTACGAGGCGCTCCGCAAAGCCCGTGAACGCAACCTGGATCTGGTGGAGGTTTCGCCGACCGCGCAGCCTCCCGTATGCCGCATCATGGATTACGGGAAGTACCTTTACCAGCAGGAGAAGAAAGAGCGCGAAGCCAGGAAGCACCAGAAAACCATCACCGTTAAAGAGGTCAAGTTCCGCATTAACGTGGATGACCACGATTACGAGACCAAGAAGAATCACGTGCTGCGTTTTCTGGAGGAGGGCGACAAGGTCAAGGCGACGATCTTCTTCCGCGGGCGGGAAATGACGCGGCAGAGCCTGGGGCGCGGAATCCTGGAACGCCTCATCGCAGATGTAGCGCAGAAGGGTGTGGTAGAGTTTCGACCGCGGCAGGAGGGTAACACCTTACACGCGATTCTGGCTCCCAAGAAAGATATGGGGCAGAAGCCAGCCGCGCCACGACCGAAACCAACCCCCGCGCCGCCGCCAGCGCCGGGCGTGAATCCGGCGTAGGGAGACCAGCGATTAGCCGTTGGCCGTTGGCTTTTAGCCAATGTCACCTTTTGCGGCGGAGAACCGTCGTCGGCCAAATACTAACTGCTAATTGCTAACTGCTGAGGAATTATGCCGAAACTAAAGACGCACAAAGGCGCCGCCAAGCGCTTCAAGAAAACTGCGACGGGAAAAGTGAAGCGCGGACATTCGCACCTGCGCCACATCTTGACGTCCAAGCCGCATAAACGCAAGAAGAAACTCGGCGCAGCTGCGCTGGTCAGCGACGCCGATATCCGCAAAGTGAAACGGATGATTCCGTACTAGCCTCAGTACCCAGTACCTGGTACCGAGTACCGAGTGAACGCAAACTCGCTCCTGTGAAGCTAGGAGCTAGCAGCTAGTAGCTCAAGAGCGTGTGAAGAGGTCGAACAGACTCAAAAGTCTCCTGCCTCCAGCCGCCGCAATACGAAATAAAAAGGAGCCAAGCAATGCCTCGTGTAAAACGTGGGACCAAACGCCTCGCCAAGCGCAAGAAAATCTTAGAGCGCGCGAGCGGATATTTCCTGACTAAATCCAAGCTGTACCGCTCCGCTAAAGAAGCGGTGGAGCGTGGCCTGAAATTCGCCTACTCGGGCCGCAAGCAGCGTAAGCGGCAGTTCCGTTCGCTGTGGATCGTGCGCATTGGCGCCGCCGCTAAACTGAATGGCATGAGCTACAACCAGTTCATCCACGGTTTGAAAAAGGGCGGAATTGAGCTGGATCGCAAGATTCTGGCCGATTTGGCGGTGAACGATCCGGGCGCCTTTAAGAGCCTCGCCGAGCAGGCGAAGGGCGCTCTCGGCGGGGCAGCGTAGCAGCCCTCAGCTTTCAGCCATTAGCATTCAGCTTTCGGTAGCGCCGCCGTCCCGGCGGCCCGATGGGCGGGCGAGACGCCCGCCTGACAGCCGGCAAGATGCCGGCGCTACACACAGCGTTCATGCTATGTACACCGTCCCCAAACTAACGGACTATTCGCCGGCGGCGCTGGACAAGGCCGCCGCGGATTTGCTGTCTGCGCTGGAACAGGAGGCTTCGCGAGTTTCAAGCGAGGCGGACTGGAAGACCTTCCGTGATCGCTGGATGGCGCGCAAGAACGGCATCCTGACCCAGATCAACGACGTTTGGCTAAAGGGCGCTTCCAACGACGCGAAGCGCGCGGCGGGCATCCTCGTCAATGACCTGAAGGTCCGGATCACGGAGCTGGTCGAAAGACCCCGAGCGTCTCTGCTTGCGAGTGCCCTCGCGAGCAACGATGAGTTCCCGGATTACCTCCGCCAACGACCATGGTCCGACAGCCAAAGGCCTAGGGCTTTTTCCGACGACTCCGATATTCCACTTCTCGACATCACCCTCCCCGGCATCCGTCGCCCTATCGGCGCCCAGCATCCCGTCATCAAGACGATGAACGAGATCGTCTCCATCTTCCGCAACCTCGGCTATTCACTCCAGGAAGGCCCTGTCATCGAGACCGACTATTACAACTTCGAGGCGTTGAACTTCCCGCCAAACCACCCGGCGCGCGACACGCAGGACACGCTGTTCATCGCAGGCCAAGAGTCGAAGCCTCTGCGCGAGCGGCTTCTGCTGCGTACGCACACGTCTCCGGTGCAGATTCGCACTATGGAGAAGATTAAGCCGCCGATTCGCATCGTAATTCCGGGCAAGGTGCATCGCAATGATCCGCCGGATGCGAGCCATTCGCCGATGTTTCACCAGATCGAGGGGCTGGCTGTCGATACCAACATTACCTTCGGCGATTTGAAAGGCACGCTGGATCACATGGCGAAAGCGTTATTCGGATCGGGCGTGAAGACGCAATTTCGTCCGTCGTTCTTTCCCTTCACCGAGCCGAGCGCGGAGATGTTCGTGAGTTGCTTCATCTGCGGCGGCAGCGGCAAACGTGGCGCCGAGCCTTGCCGTCCCTGCAAGCAGACAGGATGGATCGAGATTCTTGGTTGCGGCATGGTCGATCCAAACGTCTTCGAGTTCGTGAAGGACAATGGTTACGATCCAACAAAGGTGTCTGGATTCGCGTTCGGCATGGGCGTGGACCGCATGGCGATTTTGAAGTACGGCGTGGACGACATTCAGTTGTTCTTTAACGGCGATGTGAGGTTTTTGCAGCAGTTTGGGTAGGCGCGCATGCAACTCAAGCGGGCAATCATATTGTTAACGGTGTTCATCATGTTGCTTGGCGTGTGCAACGCTGGTTTTCTCATTTATTACGTTCATGAGCACGCAGGACCAGTGCCGCCGAGGATAATCTTGTCGATGGTGTGCTTTCTTGGAGTCGGAGCTGCCGCGGGAATAGTTGCGACTTCGCGGCACTCCCGAAAGCAAGCCCGGACGGAAACACCTGAAGAGGCCAGGAGCCGACGTTCATTTGCGATTAAAGGATTAAAGGTAGGGTTGGTCGTGTGGACCCTGATCCTCTTGAATGACGTTAGGATGCTGGTGCAGCACGACGCTCCGTGGATCGACGCAATTCCTGGAATGGCAATCGTCGCTCTGCTCGTCATTATCTCTTGGATATCGCTGAAGCGGCTGAGGACGGCCGAAAAGAACGCTGCACAGTCTGGGCGAGAGCCGTAGATCTCAACAATGAAGCTTTCTCCACAATGGATTCGCGATTTTGTCGAGCTTGCGGTGGACGATCACCGACTCGCCGAAGATCTGACTTCGGTCGGCATCGCCGTAGAAGGCATCAGCGGCGAAGGCGAGAACACCGTCTGGGAGATGGAGATCGGCACCAATCGTCCCGACGCCATGAATCATTACGGCGTGGCGCGCGAGGCTGCGGCAATTTACGACATTCCGCTGAGATCGATCGAGCCGAATCTCGCCCCGCCGGGCGCGGACGCCCGGCCTCCATCAGCAGCAGCTTTCCCAGTCGGGATCGAAGATCCCCACGGTTGCGCACGCTTCACGGCTCGCGTCTTGCGCAACGTCACCATCAAGCCCTCGCCTGAAAAAATCGCCCATCGCCTGGCTTTGCTTGATCAGCGTCCCATCAACAATGCCGTTGATGCGACAAATTATGTGCTGTGGGAGATCGGCAAACCGACTCACGTGTTTGATCTTGATCTGCTGGGAGGCGGCAGGATCATCGTCCGCCGCGCCCGGGACGGCGAGACTCTGAAAACTCTCGACGGCATCGAACGCAAGCTTTCTCCCGAAGACTTGGTAGTCGCCGATGCACGCAAACCGGTCGGTTTGGCCGGCACCATGGGCGGGTTCGATACCATGATCACGGAGAAAACCCGGAACATCTTGATCGAATCCGCATGGTGGGACCCCGCGACGGTGCGTGCCATGTCGCGCCGTCATGGACTGCATACTGACGCCTCTCATCGTTTCGAGCGCGGAGCCGATTTTGAGTCGACCATTCTCTCCTGTGATCGCGTAGCCGAGTTGATCCTTGAATCCGGCGGAGGCGACCTCGTCGACGGCGTGATCGACGTGATCGCCCGCAAGCTCGATCAAGCGCCGGTCGAGTTACGAATGTCGGAGGTGGGGCGCATCCTGGGCGCCGGACCGGACGCAAACCAGGTGGCGCGCATCCTGAGAAAGCTAGGCTTTGAACTGCTTCCCGAGCCGGGCGAGGGGAGCGAGTTCACGGTGCGCATCCCGAGTTGGCGTCTTGACGTGGAGCGTGAGGTCGATCTGATTGAAGAGATTGCCCGGCTGCACGGTTATAACAAGTTTCCCAATACGCTGCCGGCGTTCGTGGGCTCGGTTGTCGGCCCGCCAGAAGCGGAGAAAGACCAGAAGCTTCGCACTTCCCTGCTGGCGCTCGGTTACAACGAGACGGTGTCACTGACCTTCATCTCGCACCGCGACGCGGAACAATTTTCCGACGTGCCGGTGGTGGAACTGGCCAATCCGCAGAGTGAAGAAGCCTCGGTTATGCGCACATCGCTGGTTCCGGGCATGCTCAATATGCTGGCCTACAATCTGAACCGCGGAATCGGCGACGTGAAGCTCTTCGAGGTCGGGGCGATGTTCGGGGCGGAAGGCACAAAGACCACGGAATTGAAACAGATTTGCCTGGGAGCAACCGGCGGCGCGCTGATTCCCAGCGTGCGCCAGCCGGCGCGGCCGCTGTCGTTCTACGATTTGAAAGGCGATGTGGAATCGTTAGTCGAGAACTTCCAGCACGATTCACTGAGCTACGAAGCCAAGGCGGCGGATTACTACTATCCCGGCCGCTCGGCGCGTGTTCTGTTGGATGGTGCGATGGTGGCGCAGTTTGGGCAAATCCATCCGGATGTGGCCTCGGCCCGCAAGTTCCGGCAGGACGTTTTTCTTGCCGAGCTTTCCCTGGACCGCCTCTACCGGCACAGTTTGCGGGAGATTCGTTACCAGCCTTTGCCGAGGTATCCGGCGGTCGAGCGTGATTTCTCTTTCATCTTTGCCGATTCAGTTCTCTTCGTGACGATTCGGTCCGCAGTGGCGAGGCTGTCACTGGGCGAATTGTGCACCTTTGTGCCGGTCGAGACCTTCCGCGGAGGATCGATTCCCGCCGGCAAGTATTCTTTGTTGCTCAGGGCCACATTCCAGTCCAACGAGCGTACCCTGCGCGATGATGAAGTGGCGGAGTGGTCGGCGCAGATCATCCAGGCGCTGCAGGAATTGGGCGGAACGCAGAGAGCATCTTAGAATGCCCTGGGTCCGTTGACATCCTCTAAACGGGCGGTTTTGTTTGTCTGGCGAGAATATTGGGAACCGCCGTGGAAGAGCGGCCCTTTCAGGGCCGCGTCTCGGATTCCACCAGGGATCGGCCTTCAGGCCCTGAGGTTCACCGGGGCTAAAGGCTGTAGTCTGTAGATAGCTGCCTGCGCGGAGCTGGAGCACCGCTCTTCCACGGGAACTCATCCACAGCTTTCTGGGGTATACTGCGCTCAAGTTCATAATTTTGGGGAGTATCGCAATCATGGCAGTGAAGTTAGCGGAAGACGTATCTAGCCAGGTTCCAGCAGACGATTTTCTGGCGCTGGAACAAAAAGTCTATCGCACTATTGAACTGTACAAAGCGGCACGCGAAGCGCAGTCCGCTGCCGAAAAAGACGCGCAGCGCCTGCGCGGACAATTGGAAGAACGGCAGGAAGAAGTCGAGCACTTGCGCCGGGAAGTTTTGCAGCTTCGCCGCGAGCGCGAAGAAATTCGCGGGCGGGTGGAGAAAATGCTGCAGCAGATCGGCGCCATCGCCGAGGAACAGGCTGCCAGCTAGGCCGCGGCCCGCGTTCCTTGGGGGGCGAAAGCGTAGCGGAATTAGTCATGGCAACAGCCGCCAAACAGCCCGCAGTGAAAGACCCGGTAAGCAACAGCGTGCGCGTGGAAATTTTCGACCAGGCCTACAACCTGCGGGGCACCGATGCGGATTACATCCTGCAACTGGCTGAATACGTGGACGCCAAGATGCGCGCCGTGGCTGCGCAAACGCAAACCGTGGATACGGCTCGTGTGGCCGTGCTTGCTGCCCTCAACATAGCCGACGAATACCAGATGCTGCAGCGCAAGCTGGAGGGCGGAAACTCGGACTATCTGGAGCGCGCGCACCATTTGGCAGACGCGCTTGACGAAGTACTGCAAGACAAGCGGCGCGCAGGTGACGAGCCGAGCCTGCCGGAGAACCTCCCGAAGCTGCCTCGCCCGCAACTTACCAAAGTCGCTGGCAAGTCGAGTGCCAACTATTTACGTTAGGCCTCTTGCGAATCCTCGCCAGTTTCCCTAGCATCCAAGGTGAAAGCCGGCCTGCTCAGTTGGTGATGGTAGCAACCGATTTTTGAACCAACACCGAATGAACGGGGGCCTGACTCGATCGACCCTGTGAGCCATGCTCCGCCATGCGGAGACGCCTAATGGATCGCGGCGGGTTCCCATCGTCTAACGACGGGTTCATTCTCGGCCTGCCACACGGCTGGCGCGGGTCGGCTTGTTTTTTGCTTGTGGGTTGCCCCTGCCTTCGGCGTTTGGCCGGGAGCAGCGTCTGGGTGGTTGGCTTTCGAGTTTCTGCCAACAGCTGACAGCCGAGGACCCGAGAGCTAAATTTGCTAAACTGCCCGTAGCAAATCCCAGACGGCAGCATCTAATACAACGTGTACCCACAACTGTTTCATGTCGGACGGTTTTTCCTGCCAACCTACGGATTGCTGGTTTCCATTGGCGTTTTGACTGGCCTGTGGATCAGCGTCCGCAATTCGGAAAGACAAGGCGTGAACCCGGACTACGCGTGGAACCTGGGAATTTTGACGGTGTTGTGTGGGATTGTCGGCGCCAAGATTCTATACGTCATCAATGACTGGAGTAACTACGCTCAGCATCCGGGTGACATTTTCAGTGTCGCCACTTTGCAGGCGGGAGGAGTATTCTCCGGCGGGTTGGTTGCCGCTCTGGTGGCCGCAGCCTGGTATGTCCGCAGGCATCACATGCCCGCCCTGGCCACCTGCGATGCCTTCGCTCCGGGACTGGCTCTGGGACACGCCATCGGCCGCATCGGTTGCTTTGCCGCCGGCTGCTGCTATGGCAAGCCGACCACCCATTTCTGGGGAGTGACCTTCAGGAACCCGGTTGCCAACTTTTATTCGCAAACACCTCTTGGCGTTTCGCTGGAGCCGACGCAACTGTTCGAATGTGCCGTAGAGTTGGCCAATTTTTTCTTCCTGATGTGGCTGTTCAAGCGTAAGAGGTTCGACGGACAGGTTTTTGCGGCTTACCTCTTTCTGTATGGCGTGGCGCGCTTCTTCCTGGAGTTCTTGCGCGGTGATCCAGGCCGGGGCGAAGTATTTGGCGGCCTCATGACCGGCACGCAGCTGATCTCCATCGGGCTGGTTTTACTGGGCGGCCTTGTCTGGTGGCTGCGACCCGCGCCCAAGGCCCTCCCCGCGTCAGCCGTGCGGTAAGCTTAGGGGACCGTAAAGCTGGAATTTCTGCCACCAAACTCATTGGCAGTTTCCCATCCCTTCCGCGATATCCTAGCTTCGGCGGCGCTTTGGAATGGTCGAGTTCCCACAAAGTCTGGCTGTGACTGCGGAATCCTCCGGCAGCCGCCTCGATCAGTTCCTCGCTTCTCACCTTTCTGACACCAGCCGTGCCCGCATTCAGCGGATGATCGAAGAAGAAAGAATCCTGGTGAATGGCGCTGCGGCGAAGCCTTCGCTGCGGCTGCGGGGCGATGAGCGGATCACGATCCTCGGTGAAGTAAAGCCGCCGCCGCTGCGCGCCATCGCCGAAGAAATCCCGTTGGACATTGTTTACGAAGATGACGACTTGGCCGTTGTCAATAAGCCCGCTGGGATGATGGTCCACGCGGGCGCCGGGGCTACGGACAGTGCTCGTAACCGCGGAACGCTGGTGAATGCTTTGCTGCATCATTTTCAGCAGCTCTCGGCAGTCAGTGGCGACCTGCGGCCGGGTATTGTTCACCGTTTGGACAAAGAAACCAGCGGTCTAATCATCGTGGCGAAGAACGACGCGACTCATCGCAGGCTGGCGACGCAGTTTTCCAGCCGGCAAGTGAAGAAGACTTATGTAGCCCTGGTTCATGGCCGGCTGAGGACCGACCGCGGGACCATCCACACGAGCATCAGCCGCGATCGCGTGCGGCGGACGCGAATGACCACGCGCGGCTCCGGCGGGCGAGAAGCCATTACACATTACGCAGTGGAGAAACGCATCGAGTCGGCCTACGGCAAGTTCACGCTGATCGAGGTTCGCATCGACACCGGGCGAACCCACCAAATTCGGGTGCACATGGCCTCGCTCGGCCATCCGATTGTGGGCGACACGTTGTATGGAGCGCCGCATGACCTTCGCGGAAAGAACCTGCCAACGATTTCTCTGCCGCGGAATTTTCTCCATGCGGCGAAACTGGAATTCGAGCATCCCCGGACGCAAGAACCGCTGTCGTTCGGGCAGCCACTGCCAGAGGAATTGAACCAATTTCTGGACCGGATGAAAATCGAATAAACTCTGCCGCAGGAGGTCCCGGCTATAATTAAGGCAACCATGAAGCACCTTTGCATCGCTCTGCTGCTGATTGTTCTAGCTGTGTTGCCACCTGCGGTATGGGCGCAGAACTCAGAGCAGGAGTTGCCGTCGGCCCCTTCGGCTACGCGGCAGAATAATCAGCCGAAGCCTCCGACACCGCAAGCTGCGCCACCTCAACCGGAAGCCTCTTCTGCGCAGAAACCCAGCGCTGTTGAAACAGCCGGTGCCAAGCCAGCCCAGACTGAAGCGGCTCCGGGGCAAACGCAGCAATCGCAAAATGCGCCCGCAAAGAGCCCGACGCCGGCTGCGAATCCGCTCGGTGAAGGCCCTTCGGAGGATGATTCGGTTCTCACCCTGCGCAGAACGGTAAACGAGGTTCACCTGGTTTTCACGGTCACCGACAAGCACAACCACTACATCAAGGATCTGAAGAAGAACGATTTCAAGATCCTCGATGACAAACAGCCACCCGAGGAAATCCGCAGCTTCCGCAGTGAAACCGATCTTCCTTTGCAAGTCGGCTTGCTCATCGACGCCAGCAATTCGGTGCGCGACCGCTTCAAGTTCGAGCAGGAAGCGGCCATCGAGTTTCTCAACCAAACCATCCGGCGGAAGTACGATGAGGCTTTCGTCATCGGCTTCGACGTGACTCCCGAAGTCACCCAGGACTTCACCGACGACACCGAGAAACTTTCCGTCGGCATCCGCATGTTGCGCCCCGGCGGCGGCACGGCGCTGTACGATGCGGTTTATTACGCCTGCCGGGATAAGCTGCTGAAGCAGCCGCAGGCCGGCCCCACCCGCCGCGCCATCATTCTGCTGAGCGACGGCGACGACAATCAAAGCCACGTGACTCGCGAAGAAGCCATCGAAATGGCCGAGCGGGCTGAGGTTTCTATCTACACCATCAGCACCAACTTGAGCGGCTCGGGCGCTCATGGCGACAAGATACTGGAGCGCATTGCCGAGGCTACCGGCGGACGGGCCTACGTGCCCTTCCAGATCACCGAGGTGGCCAACGCTTTCGCCGCCATCCAGGAAGAGCTGCGCAGCCAGTACGCGGTGGCTTACAAACCGGCGGCATTCCGGACGGATGGGCGCTTCCGCAGCATCGAGGTGCAGGCGACCACGAAAGGTCTTCGCGTCCGCAGCCGCAAAGGTTATTACGCGCCCATGCAGTAGGGCTGCGGGGCGCTCCTATGGCGGGATATTCCGGCACTCCGTTACCGAAGAAGCTGGGCATCAAGCCGGGCTTTCGCATTGCCCTGAGCGGCTTGCCTGCCGAGGTGCGGCCTGAACTGAAAGACGCACTGGCCGACTGTTCTGCGGCGAAAGACGGAAAAGGGCCGCTCGATTTTGCCATGATCTTCGCGCGCAGTGCGGCAGAGTTGAAGAAAGAATTCGCCTTGTTCGCCCGCAAGCTGGCTCCCGCAGGGATGCTGTGGGTTAGCTGGCCGAAAAAATCTTCCGGAGTCGCGACCGACATCGACGAAAGTGTGGTGCGCGAAATTGGATTGACGGCTGGGCTGGTTGATGTGAAAGTCTGCGCCGTTTCCGAGATCTGGTCGGGACTGAAGTTCGTGATTCGGCTCAAAGACCGGAAAGACGCGCAGCGATCAGCGTCCGCGTAGCGCCGCCGTCCCGGCGGCACCAAATGTTCCACGTGGAACACATCTGTGCAAGCCTGTGGAAAGTGCCACAATTTGGAAGTATATTTTCGCGGCGTCGTAATTGGGAAGTGGGTATACCCCCTCCCCCCTCGGTCTCGTGGAATCATCAGGTTGCGGAGATTTTCCCGGCAAAATCTAGAGCCGATTGGGCTTGGGAGTAAAATCTTGATTCCTTTGGAGTTATATGTATCTTATGTAAGTTAGTTATAAGCTATACGTTGATGATCGCGGTTTGCCAGCCTGGAAGTCAAGCGAAAAGTAAGGTGTGGAGAAGGATATGTGACCCAGGTTAGCGTCCAACACCGGGACGCGAACCTGGGCCACCGGCCACAGACCAGCGTTACTATGCTACACCCGATTGACTGGTTTTGGAACGGCCTGTGTGGGCACCATCCCGCAAAGCAGGCTTCGGCGGCTGTCCCCGGGCGTGATCGCCCCATCGCCTAATGCCGACAAGCACTTACCAAATTCCACATATCATCTTCCAAAAAACATACGTTTACACTGTGGAACGCAATATAATGGCGGAAGCTGTTGCTGTGGTTTGACTTAGGAGCTGACCGGTGTCCCAAGACGTGGCAGGGAACGTGCAAAGCCAGAACGAAGATCGGCGTGTCCCCCGACGTGCCGTGGATGCACGGCCTATGAATAGGGACTTTCAAATTCGGTTCACGGCCAGCCTGCTTACCCTTCTGACAGCAGCCAGCGTAGTGCTTGCGGTGATCAATTTCCGCAAGGAACAGGAATTCCAGGTTCCCTATGACGGCGCCTGGTGGGTGGAACGCAGCGGCAATCTGGTGGCTGACCGGATTGAGCCGAACGGGCCAGCGGCAAGGGCGGGTATTAAAGCAGGCGACCGTCTGACGGCGGTGGACGGCCACGAGGTCGCGAGCAGCGCCAAGCTCTCGCGGGAGCAGTACCGTGTGGGGCCGTGGGCTAAGACCACGTACTCAGTGGAGAGGCTCGGTGTGCCGGTGGACATGCATGTGATTCTGGTCCCGGCGGACCGCACACAGTACGCGTGGCTGCGGCTGATTGGCCTGATTTATTTGGGCATTGGGTTGTACGTGCTGCTGCGACGCTGGACGGCACCGGGCTCACTGCATTTCTACATCTTCTGCCTGGTTTCCTTCGCCTATTATGCGTTTCACTACACCGGGAAGCTGAACGCCTTCGACTGGAACATTTACTGGGGCAATGTAGTCGCGGGCTTGTTGCAGCCGGCGCTGTTCCTGCACTTCGTGTTGACGTTTCCGGAGCGGCGATGGTTTGTGCGCCAGCACCGCTGGGCGATCCCCTCGATTTACGTGCCGGGAGCGATGCTGCTGGGCATCCAGGTACTGGCGGTTACGCGGCTGAGGGCCAGCGAGACTCTGCGCTGGAATCTGGATCGGCTGCAGATGGGCTATCTGGCGTTGTTGTTCGTGCTGGCGGCGGCGATCCTGCTGCGCAGCTACCGCAGCGCCGGGACGGTCATTCTACGGCAGCAGCTCAAATGGCTGACGCGCGGAACCATTCTGGCAGTCACGCCCTTCACGCTGTTCTATGTGATCCCCTACCTGGTCGGAGCGCTGCCGACGCCGCTGATGAAGGTGTCGGTGCTGTCGCTGGGCTTGCTGCCGCTGACGTTTGGCTACGCGATTTTCCGCTACCGGCTGATGGATGTGGACCTGATCTTCAAGCGCGGCATGGTCTACACGCTGGCCGCGGGTTTGATCGCGGGGGTGTACTTCGCGTTGATTGCGGCCGTGGCCGAAGTGGTTCATGCGCGGATACCGAGCTCGGGCCCGGCAGGATTGGCGATTGCCATCGTGGTGATCGCGTTGCTGTTCGATCCGGTGCGCAAGTGGATTCAGGAACAACTGGACCGGGTGTTTTATCGCACCCGCTACGACTATCGCAAGACGCTGATCGAATTCGGGCGGGAATTGAATTCGGAAACTGATCTGGACAGCATGCTCAGTTCAGTGGTGGATCGGCTGTCGCGAACGCTGCTGGTGGATCGCATGGCGATTTTCGCGTCGAAGGGCGAGCCGGGGCGGTTTGAGATCGCCAAGTCGTTCGGTATGACACAGACTGGCGGCCTGGACTTGAGCTTCCTGGGCGCGGTTCGACCGGAAATGGAAGCCGGACACCTGTTTTTCGACAACACGCATCAGGTGCCGCGCGAAACCCCAGAAGCGCAACATGCCATTGCCGTGCTCGATCTGAACTATTACATCCCGTGCCGCGCTCAGAAGCAGACGATTGCGGTGCTGGGACTGGGGAAGACGGCCGAAGGAGACTTCCTCTCCAGCGAGGATGTGGAATTGCTCGAGACGCTGGCTGGTTACCTGGGCATTGCCATTCAGAACGCGCGCCTGTATGCGTCGCTGGAACAGAAAGTGACGGAGTACGAGCGGCTGAAGGACTTTAACGAGAACATCGTCGAATCGATCAACGTCGGCGTGCTGGCGGTGGATTTGGCGGACCGCATCGAGTCGTGGAATTCGCAGATGGAAGTCATGTATGCGCTGCCGCGCTGGCAGGCGGTGACGCGGCCGCTGAGTGAAGTATTCCCTGCCGCATTTGTAGAGGAGTTTTACCGCGTAAGGCAGAACCCGGGCATTCACAATCTGTATAAGTTCCGGCTGGGAACGCCGACCGGGGAAACGCGGGTGGTGAATGTTGCGATTGCGCCGCTGGTGACTCGCAAGTTCAGCGTGATTGGGCGGCTGATCATCATGGATGACATCACGGAGCGGGTGGAACTGGAAGCGCAGCTTTCCCAAGCCGACAAGCTGTCTTCTATCGGGCTGCTGGCCGCGGGAGTAGCCCACGAGGTCAACACTCCGCTGGCGGTGATTTCTTCTTACGCCCAGATGTTAGCCAAGCAGTTGCAGGGCGACGCGCAGAAGGGTGCGCTGCTGGAGAAGATTACGCGGCAGAGTTTCCGCGCTTCGGAGATTGTCAACAACTTGTTGAATTTTTCCCGCACCAGCGGCACGGAATTCACCGAAGTCAATGTGAACAAGGTGATTTCAGACACGCTGGCCCTGCTCGAACACCAGTTCAAGACTTCGAGAATCCGCATTCAGGAAGAGATGAACCAGGAACTGCCGCCGATTTACGGGAATGCAGGCAGGCTACAGCAAGTGTTTCTAAATTTGTTCCTGAATGCGAAGGATGCCATGGCCGGTGGCGGGACACTGCGCATTGCTACGACCAACGGAGACGGAATCAGCGTGGTGGTGGCGGATACAGGCAGCGGAATCGCACAGGAGCACATCCATCGCATCTACGATCCGTTCTTCACCACGAAGACGGGATCGCGCGAAGGGCAGAACCGTGGAACAGGATTGGGACTGTCGGTCACGTATGGCATCATCCAGGAGCACGCCGGGAAGATCAAGGTGGAAAGCCAGCCGGGCGAAGGGACGACATTCTACCTCGAGTTCCCCTTGAGCAGGAAGGCAATGCATGTCTGAAGCAGCCGTCATCACGCCAAGCGCCGGCGAAATGTCGTCTCCTTCGGCGGGGTCAGTGCTGATCATCGACGACGAAGCAGATATCCGGGAGTCGCTGGAAACCTTGCTGACCATGGAAGGCTACGCGGTTGACACGGCGGAAACCGCGGAAGAGGGACTGGCGCGGATCGCCGAGCGGAACTTCGATCTGGTGCTTCTGGATCTGGCCTTGCCCGACCGCAGCGGGATGGAGCTTCTGCCGGAGCTTTGCGCGCTGGGGCCGCAGCTCTCGGTCATCATGATCACTGCCTACGGAACGGTGGAAAATGCCGTCCGGGCGATGCAATCGGGCGCGGCCAACTTCATCCAAAAACCCTGGGACAATGAAAAGTTGCTGGCGGACGTGCGCGCGGCGGTGGCCCGGCGGCGCGCCGAAGAAGAGAACATCCAGCTCAAGCGCGCTCTCAAGCAGCGCTACAACTTTGAAAACATCGTGGGCAAGAGCGAGCCCATGCTGAAGATTTTCGATCTGGTGGCCCAGGTGGCGCCCAGCCGCTCGACCGTGCTGCTGCAAGGGGAAAGCGGGACCGGAAAAGAACTGATTGCCAAAGCGATCCATCTGAACTCGCCGCGCAAAGACTGTCCGTTTGTGCCGGTGAATACCGGATCGATGCCGCAGGATTTGCTGGACTCGACGCTATTCGGCCACGTCAAAGGCGCTTTCACCAGCGCCATCGCGGCCAAGAAGGGCTTGTTCGAAGTTGCCGACAAAGGGACCCTGTTTCTGGACGAAATCGGCTCTATGAGCCTGGAGACGCAAAGCAAGATCCTGCGCGTGTTGCAGGACCGCAAGTTCATGCATCTGGGCGGAGTGCATGAGGTCCAGGTGGACGTCCGTATCATTGCGGCCACGAATGTGGATTTGAAAGAACAAGTGAAAGAAGGCAGGTTCCGTGATGATTTGTTTTACCGGCTGAATGTGATCACCATTGATCTGCCTCCGCTGCGGCAACGGAGAGAAGACATTCCGCTTCTGGTGAACTTCTTTTTGGCCAAGTTCGCGGAAGAGAACGAGCGGCCAATCGTTCGAATTACAGCAGAAGCCCTGCGGCCATTGCTGGGGTATTCCTGGCCGGGAAATGTGCGTGAGCTGGAAAATGCCATGGAGCGCGCGGTAGTGCTCTCGACCGGGACGGAAATCGGTCCCGAACTGCTGCCGGACTCAATTGCGGAGCGCGCCGCGTCGTTCCCGTCGCTCGATCCGCATGGCGATGCTTCCCTGTTCGACATGGTCGAGGATTGCGAGCGGCACCTCATCGTTCAAATGCTGGAAAAGTGCAACGGAAACCAAACCGAAGCGGCAGAGAACTTCCGGGTGCCGCTTTCCACCCTCAATCAGAAAATCAAGCGGCTGAATATCGAGATCAAGAAAAAGGGGCGGGAGTAGGAGGCTCTTGGCTCTTGGCAACGCGAGGGGCGTTGGTCTGTGCTTCGGTCACTCTAACTCAAGCTTCGACTGGTGCTTCTTCTTGATTTTGTACACCTTCGTCCTCACTGTTCCTGAAAAGACGGCCACGAAGAATTCGCCGTTTGGAGCTGCCGCCTCGGCTTTGCGAACATCGTCCAACCAAAACTTGGCTCGAAGGGCCTGGCATTCATTCACCGCTCCGAAATTGTTCCTCCAGGTTTCCCCCAACGGTTCCGACAGGTATGATTCCTCTACGACGCCCCCGCTGGAGGGGTCGGAGACCAGAACCACCCGCGTTATTGTCGTGCAGCCCTCGGTAATGGTTTTACCTGCGTAGCCGCGCGCCACAACCACCAGCGATCGTTGCCTTTCTTCATCCGAGGGCTCGTACCTGGTGAACTGCTTCTTGGCTGCCTCGGCCTGCCTCGCAAGGATCGCCTCTGGCATATAGAGGGTTATTGCCGGCACTTGGTTTCCTTGCGCCGCCATCAGCCCCATGTCCTGAATTTCCACCCAATGATCTTTTCCCTTTCCGCCCATAGCTGCCTTTACCTCCTCATCCGACAACAGATTAGGCTGGGCTAAAGTCGCGGGCGGCGCGCCAGTCGAGGGAGCGGGTACTGAGGAAGTGGAGACAACAGACTCCCCGGTACCTCCCTGTGTGGCTGGCTGCAGGGTCTCCCCGGGCGCAAGCTCAAAGTAATTGGACAGCTGGCTGGGCCCAATCGGACCGCACGTGTCGATTTTCGTACCGTCTTCGAACTGAACCAGGATTGTGCCTCCTTTCCGAAAATCCTCCATCATTGCGCGAGAATCGGGAGGCATCTTGCTGATGCTTTTCTCGGTCAGATAAGGGATGTTGGAGGGCTTCACAGAAATCACTTTCGCCCGCTTGCCGGCGTAAGCCAAAAGGACGTTATACGTACCAGCTTGGCAGAGTCCCATTCGTTGGGCGATGACCTGTCTGCCGACCAACTGGCTCAAATCCTGTACTCGCTGCTGTTGTCCATAGGCGGCCGTAGCGAGTAGCACGATCACAAACGATTCTTTCATTTGGGACGCTCCGTTTCATCTTCGGCAAGGTTTCGATCTGGTCGCATTCTGCAACCACAATCCATACTCCCATTCAGCAAGACTGAGCGCTTTCGCTCTCAAGCTAATCCTATTAATCCATTCCAGATGTTGCCGCTCACTGTCGCGCTGCGTCCAGGCATCGTTAATTCCAGACGCCTGCAGCACAGTCCTGTCGATTGGGCAGTGCGGGGGCGTGGTAGCTTTGCCCAACCGCCACAGGAATTTCAGGTAGAGATTGAATGCCTTCTTGGCTGTGCCATACTTCAGCCGGCCGTTAGTCAAGTACTTACCCCAGCGCTGCGACACAGCCTCCGAGATCCTGCGGATCGCCCCGCAGAGATCGGGCTCCGAGACAGGTGCTACGTACCGCTGAGCCTCCGAGCGAATTTGTCTGGCCAATTCTTCACGGAACCCCTCCCTGTGGGAATCGTCGCACCATCCCTCGTAGGTTGGGTTTCTTTGCAGCGCCGACGAAATCGCGTTGCTCATGGCAGATGCCTCCGTTCCAACCCGGGTTCTTATCAGGAAGGGATTATCCACTGTCGCGGGCCTCAGCGGTCATCAGGTTAACCCGCCATTATAGTCAACCTCGCGTGCTGCGACGGGTGGTCCCTGTTACAGTAGGCCCAGGGAGGGCCAAGATCATGACAAACCATGACCGCTTCGCCAGCGTATTCAGGAAACACGCCGGGGAGGAGTTCACATCCGTTGGGATCAAGCGGAAGATGCTCGACGAATCCGACATTGCGGAGGGAAGCATTCGGCCCAACGATCACGCGGAGGGCAATGCGAGTCCGTGCGGGTGCGCCAAAAACAAAGGGAATAAGCCACTCTTCGACAGAATTGGGCCACGCCTGTATCGAGTGCGGGGGTGTTAGCCGGCGGGATTCCCGCAGCGGTTCACCCGGTCGTGGTGCGGTCGCCGCCGGAGCGTTTACTCTGATACATCAACTCCTCGGGTCATCGGACCATCTAACCCGCGCACTCGTTCACCCGACGGCCCGTTGACCCGATCACCCGATCACCCGATTCTTATCTCTGTTATAGTTCGGGTTAAGCCGGACCGCGAAGCTGGCGCTTGAAGCGATGGAAATCATTTCTCCCACGGAATTTGCCAAAGAAAAGATCCAGGCCGTGCAGGAGTTTTCGCTGCTGGCGGGGCGGTCGATCTCCAATCTGTTTCGCACGCCGCGGTATCTGGCCGACACCATCCAACAAGCCGACCTGATCGGGGTTGGATCATTGCCGATTGTAGCCGGGGCGGGGTTTTCGATCGGCGCGGCGCTGGCCCTCAACAGCGCCAACACGCTGCAACGATTCGGCTCTCTCTCGTTGCTGGGCCAACTGGTTTCGCTGGGCATGGTGCGCGAACTGGGGCCGGTGCTGACCGGGTTGATGGTGGCGGGACGGAACGCCTCGGGTATGGCAAGCGAGCTCGGATCGATGACCGTGACTGAGCAGATCGAAGCCATGCGCGCTCTGGGCACAGATCCGGTGAAAAAGCTGGTGACCCCGCGGGTAGTGTCCACGGTGGTCATGCTTTTTTTCCTGACCATTCTGGCGGACCTGTTTGGGCTGCTCGGGGGCGCAGCCTTTTCGGTAATGACGTTCGGAATCGACTGGCACCAGTATTGGAGCACGGCCTGGCAGATCCTGGTGTTTCAGGATGTCCTCATGGGGCTGACCAAGCCGGTGCTGTTCGGTTTCATCATCGCCACGGTGGGTTGCTACTACGGCATGACGGCGCGGGGCGGGACCCAAGGAGTGGGCCGGGCAACGACTCAGTCGGTGGTGGTGTCTTCCTTGCTGATTATTGTTGTGGACCTGTTTGCCACGCGGCTGCTGATGAGCCTGTTCGCCTACCACTGAACATGACCGCGCCTCCTATCGCAGTGGCTGAATCCGTTCCTGACATCCGTCGTTCGCCCGGACCTGCGATCGTGTTCGAAAACGTTTCCATCGCGTTCGAAGGCAAAACGGTGCTGAACGAGATTTCGTTTGCACTGCCGCGCGGAGAAACTAAGGCGATCTTTGGCGTGGCGGGTTCGGGAAAAAGCACTATTCTCAAGCTGGCGCTGGGGTTGATCAAGCCTGACTCCGGCCGCATTTGGGTGTTAGGCAGCGAAGTCACGGCGATGGCGGAAGAGGAGTTGTATGACCTGCGCCGGCGTATTGGGATGGTGTTTCAGGAAAGCGCTTTGTTTGACTCGTTGAACGTGCGGGACAACGTAGCGTTCCGCTTGCTGGAGGAGGGCAATGTAACGGAAGAAGAGGTGGAAAAGCCGGTGCATGAGGTGCTGAGCTTTGTGGAACTGGAACATACCATGGATCTTTTCCCCTCCGAACTTTCCGGTGGCATGCGACGCCGCGTGGCCATTGCGCGGGCGATTATCACGCATCCGGAGGTGCTGCTTTATGACTCGCCCACGGGCGGGCTGGATCCCGTTACGTCGACTACGATCATTGAGCTAATCGTCAAGCAGCGAGACGTGTCGAAGACCAGCGCGTTGATGGTCACGCACCGCCTTCAGGATGCCTTCATGATGGCCACGCATTATTTCGACACCAAGACCGGCGCTTTGAAGGAACTGCCGGCGGGAGAACGGGGCGAGGTGCCGATGTCGTTTCTGATCTTGCGCGAAGGGAAAATTATCTTCGACGGCGACCGTCACGAGCTGGCCACCTGCGCTGATCCATACATTCGGGAGTACATTTCTTGATTTTGTAATTTGGTAATTGAGTAATTGCGCAATTTGCGAATTGAGAATCGGGTAACTTGTCGTTTCGCGGGTGTGCGCAGAAGTACGACCACTTTTCAAATTACCCGATTACTCAATTACCCAATGGAATTAGCTGGCTTTGGCCAACTGCGCTTTGCGGAACATGGCCATACGCTCCTGGGTCATTTTCACGCGCTCCATCCCGCCTTCGGCGCTGGTAATCAGCTTCTCCATGTTGGCGAACGCGGTCGGGCTATGCATTTGTTCGCGCAGCTCCTTCAAGAACGGCTGGACTTTGCTAAAGATCAGAAACATTTCGCCCGAGATGCTGGGTTCAAGAAATAGCTCCTTGCTCAAGGTGCCGTGGTTGACGAGCGAAGCCACCAGTTCCCAATAGCTCCCGACTTGACGAAGCCAGGCGTTTTCCTGAGTACCCAGCGCCGTACCCACTTTCATAAAATCGTCCGCTGATTCCGGCCAGAAGCTCAGCCACCAATTGCGGGCTTTGCGCATCTCGGCTTCGCGGCGAAGGTCATAGAGCTTGAGGATCAGTTCGGCATCAGCACTTGTTGCTTTGTGAGGCATGAGATTTCTCCTGTTTCAAGGTTGGTCTTGTGCAGATAAATTGGGCCGGCTATGGCCAGCCTATAGATAGATGATACGCGCGCAGGCAGGACTCAAAATATCCCGCGGGGCAACTTGATCAAGAACTGACTGACGCGGCGGCTTCGACCGGGGCAGGCCGTTCGTACTCGCATTCCTTGTTCGGACAAGCGATCACCGGTCCAGCTTTCAGGGTCTTCTCCACTAAGTACTCACCGCCGCATTGCGGGCACTTCTCCGCAATCGGCCGATTGGCGGAGGTGAATTTGCACTTGGGGTAGTTCGCACAACCGAAGAAGGTATTGCCCTTACGAGCCTTCTTTTCCACCAAGTCGCCATCTTTGCAAAGCGGACACTTGACGCCGATGAAATTCTGCTTCACGTATTTGCATTCCGGGTATCCGCTGCAGGAAGTGAACTCGCCGAAACGGCCGTGGCGAATAATAAGGTTGCGCCCGCACTTGGGACACAGCTCATCCAGCGGAATGTCCGGCACCTTCTTGCCTTGATCCAGACGCCGGGTGGTTTTGCAATCCGGATAGCCGGTGCAGGCCATGAACTGACCGAAGCGGCCACGCTTGAGCACCATCAACCGGCCGCAGTTTTCGCAATACTCCTCCTGGGTGGTCTCCTGCATGTCGGCCGTGTCCAGGTCCGGCAGGTTGATGGGATTTTCCTTGGTGAAGGTGCAGGTGTTGGGATCGTCTTTGTCGTAGGAGCTGCATGCGTAGAACGAACCGTGCTTGCCCCATTTGATCACCAGCGGAGAGCCGCAGCGTTCGCACTTCTCGTCTGTGGGCTTTTCCATCCGCTTGATGTTTTCCATGTGCTTCTGGGCGTACTTGAGATCCTTTTCGAACGTCTTGTAGAACTCGCCCAGAGCATCCGTCCACTTCTGCTTGCCTTCTTCAATTTCGTCGAGCTCTTCTTCCAGGCGCGCGGTGTACTGGAAATCAAAAATATCGGCAAAATTCTCCACCAGCAGATCGGTCACCACCAGCCCAATCTCGGTGGGAACGAACTTGCCGCCGGTCTTCTGCGCGTACTGCCGCTCCTGGATGGTGGACAGAATGGTGGCGTAGGTCGACGGCCGTCCGATGCCGCGCTCTTCCAGTTCCTTCACCAAGGAAGCTTCGTTGTAACGTGGCGGAGGCTCGGTGAAATGCTGCTCCGGCTTGAGCGCCTTCAGCGTCAACTTCTGGCCAGACTCCAGCGCGGGAAGCTTGTGCTTCAGCTCTTCATCTTCGTCGTCCTTTGCTTCCTTCGATTCCTCGTAAACTTTGAGGAAGCCGTCGAACTTCATAACTGAGCCGGTCACGCGGAACCAGAAATTCTCGGCACCCGACTTGGCGTCGATATCGACCGTGGTTTGATCAAAAACCGCAGGCATGATCTGCGACGCCACGAAGCGCTGCCAGACCAGCTTGTACACCTTGAATTCATCCTCTTTCAGATATTGTTTAACCTGCTCGGGATGACGCTGCACCGAAGTTGGCCGGATGGCTTCGTGCGCGGCTTGCGCCTCTTTTTTCTCTTTGAAGGTGTTAGGCGCTTCGGGCAGGTATGCGTCTCCATACTCGCTCTTGATATACTCCCGCACTTCGGTGAGAGCTTCGGTGGAAACGTGCGTGGAATCGGTTCGCATGTAGGTGATCAAGCCGACCAGACCTTCATCGCCAAGCTCGACGCCCTCGTACAGACGCTGGGCAATCATCATGGTGCGCTTGACGCTGAAGCGGAGCTTGCGCGAGGCATCCTGTTGCAGCTTGGAGGTGGTAAACGGCGGCGTGGAGTAGCGGCGGCGCTCTTTGCGATCGACGCTGCGCACCACCCAGTCGGCTTTTTCCAGCGCGGCGCGAATTTTCTCTGCTTCCTCTCCGTTGGGGATCTCGATCTTCTCTTCGCCCTTGCCGAGGAAGCGGGCATCGAACGCGGGAGGCTTGGGAGCTGCGAGCTGCGCATCGAGCGTCCAGTATTCCTTCTTTTCGAAGGCCTTGATTTCGCGCTCGCGGTCTACGATCAGGCGCAGTGCCACGGTCTGCACGCGCCCCGCCGACAAGCCGCGGCGCACCTTGTCCCACAGCAGCGGTGAAACCTGGTAGCCGACAATGCGATCCAGAACGCGGCGAGCCTGCTGCGCGTCGACCAAGTGCCGGTCGATGTGGCGAGGCTGCTCAAACGCGGCCCGCACCGCCCGCTGGGTGATTTCGTTGAATGTCACGCGGCGAATGTGTTCTGACTCAGGCTCTTTTTTCTTCTTCTTTCGTTTTGAGCCGTCACCCAGTTCCTCGGCCAGATGGGCCGCGATGGCCTCACCCTCGCGGTCCGGGTCAGGCGCCAGATAGATGGTGTCCGCCGACTGGGCCAGCTTCTTCAGCCGGGTCAGCACTTTCTCTTTGCCGGGAATTACGATGTAGTCGGTCTTGAAACCGTGATTGATGTCCACCCCTAAGGTGCTCTTGGGCAGGTCTTTGACGTGGCCGAGCGAAGCTTCGACCACGAAACCTTTGCCCAGATACTTCTGGATGGTCTTCGCCTTGGCAGGCGACTCGACAATGACTAATCCTTTGCTCAATGAATCCTCAAGGGAAAGTATTAATTTCGAAGCTAGCACGAATGTGCGGCTGGCAACAAGTTACCGGGATCAGCTCTCGGCTTTTGGCTGTCAGCTGTCAGCTTGTGAATCAGGGACGCCAGCATACGTTTTATCTCAATCACTTCGCCCGAAAGCCGCTCATAATCCAGCGCTTTCAACAGCTCAAGATCGTGCGCAAGCAGCAGGTGATATTCCAACTCGCTTGCCGATCCCAAAGCCATGTAAAGAAACCGACCGAACTCCAGATCGCCCTTCCGGCACACCCTTTCAGCGACATTCGCACCAATCGAAGCCGACGCCCGGCGCATTTGACTAGTCAGGCCAAAAAGCTCATCGCGTGGAAAAGGACTGCTAAACTTGTAAACATCCGAGGTCAGCGCATGAGCTTAGCCCCAAACCTTCAGATTCTTGAAGCTCTGCAAGTTGCACCTCGGTTCCGCCGTGACCTGAAAGCCGATAGCTGAAAGCTCACAGCTAAAAGCTCTTCACAAAATTCTTTCCCGGCAACTGCTTCACCCTTCCATCCAGTTCCAGTTCGAACAAGGCGGCGAAGATTTCGGATGAGGAGAGCTCCGGCTCCAGGCGTTCCACCAGTTCATCGATGTGCGTGGATTCGTCAGCTTTGAGCAGGGACAGAATCTTCTTTTCGTGAGGCGCGAGTTCTTTCTCGCCAAATAGAGATGCAGTTGATGTGGGGTGGGATTCATCGCCGTCCTTGGGAGCGAGCTTGAGTCGCACATCCGGCGGGAGTTCTTCCCAAACGTCCTCCCAGGTGGCGACCAGCTTGGCGCCTTGCTTAATGAGCGTGTTCGGCCCCCAGGAATTTTTGTTGGTCACGTTGCCGGGGACGGCGAAGACGTCGCGGTTTTGCTCCAGAGCGCAACGGGCGGTGATTCTGGTGCCGCTGTATTCCGCGGCCTCCACCACCAGCACGCCAAGCGAGATTCCGCTGATGATGCGGTTGCGAATGGGAAAGTTCTGCGGCGCGGCAAACGTAGCCAGCGGGAACTCGGAGATCGCTGCGCCACCGAGGGCTAGGATTTGATCGAGCAGGCGGTGGTTCTCCTTCGGATACACTACGTCCACGCCCGTCCCGAATACCGCGACTGTCTTGCCTTTTGCGGCGATCGCTCCGCGGTGTGCCGCCGAGTCGACGCCGCGGGCCATGCCGCTGAAGATCACGAGCCCGCGCAGCGCTAAATCGGCTGACAGCCTCTCCGCCATGCCAGTGCCGTAAGGCGTCGGATGTCGCGTACCCACCACCGCGACTCCCGGCTGCGCGATCACGTCTTCGTTGCCGCGAACATAGAGCAGCAGCGGCGGGTCGTAGATTTGTTTCAATTCGCCCGGGTAGCCGGGGCTGTCGAGTGAGACAAGTGACACTCCCGCGGCGGATGCGCGCGCCAGTTCGTCGTCGGCCAGCTCCAAGGAGTGTCCGGTACCGAGCGACTGTGCCGAGATCGCTTGCAGCCCCGCAGCCTCCAATTCGGTCAAGGAAGCTTGAAAGATCGCCTCAGTGCTTCCGAACCGCTCAATCAGCTTGCGCGCTTTGGTGGGTCCCAGCCCCGGCGTGAGCGACAATGCCAGCCACTGAATCGTCGACGGGTCCGCTTGCTTTCCCTTGCCGGCAACCACTTCGGACAGAGCACTTCCCTTGCCCATGTTCGGACTGTATGCACGACAAAAACAGCCCGTCAAGGAAAGAGCGCACAATGTGGTTTGTTAGAATTAAGTTTCCCAATATGGAACGCCTGCGAATCTCTGCGATCTCCTATTTGAATACCGCTCCGCTGATGTGGGACTTTGAGCACGGAGACGCAGGCGCAGACTTCGAGATTTCCTACACCATCCCTTCGCAATGCGCAGCCCAACTGAAAGCTGGCACGGCCGATATCGGCATTATTCCGGTGGCCGGTTACGCGCTTATCCCTGATCTGGCGATTTTGCCGGGCGTTGCTATCGCTGCACGCAGGGTAGTTCGATCGATTCTGATGGTAAGCAAGGTACCGCTGGAACAAATCCGGACGGTTGCGCTGGATACGTCCTCCATGACGTCGGCTGCACTTACCAAAGTTCTGTTTGCGAAGTGGTGGGGCGGACAGCCGGTGTTCGCCGCAGGGCCGCCGGACGTCGAACAGATGTTGCGACAGCATGATGCGGGGCTGCTGATCGGCGACCCGGCGCTGAGAATCGACCGTACGCAGCATTTCACTTACGATTTGGCGGAGGAGTGGCTCCGGCTGACTGGAAGACCTTTTGTGTTCGCGTTCTGGGCGGTGCGCCAGGCGGCGCTGAGCGGCGGGAATTTCAGCCCGGATTTGGCTGCAATCTTTCAGAAATCCCGCGACCACGGGCTGCAGTCGGAATCGCTGCGCCGAATCGCCGAAGAGTGGGCGCCGCGGCTGGGCTTGAACGAATTGCAGGTTCGAGAGTACCTAACCCAGAACATCTACTACGAACTCGACCCGCCCTGCCTTGAAGGGTTGCAGCTGTTTCTGCGCTACGCCCGCGAGTGCGGAGCGCTGCCCGCAGCACCCACGCTTAACTTCCTGGACGTTGCCAAAGAAGTAGCACCCTAGGCTGTCTCAATCGGGCAATCTAACGTAGTGCTGAACCTGGCCGACGCGGCCCTTAGCGGTTCACCCAGGCGTTGGGAGCTTCTGTAGAATGACATCAGCAGCTCTGCCCGGGTGGCGAAACTGGCAGACGCACGGGACTTAAAATCCCGAGGGGCGAAAGCTCCGTGCGGGTTCAATTCCCGCCCCGGGCACCATCTAACTTTAGCCGTTCGAGTCGCGTTCACTGCCCCCGCAGTTCCATCACCGGACTGCTTCCCCGCAATCGCCCGAGGCGGTGGCCGCGAAATCTTCTTGACAGGCTGATTGCCGTATCCTAGAATTTTCCACCAAGAGCGAGCGCTCACTTTGGTTTAGCGAGCGAATGAATGTATGCCGAAGCTTCTGGATGACACGGTCGCCAAGAACAGGCTCAAGATTGAGCGTGCCGCATTAAAGCTCTTCACCCGGCAAGGATTTCACGGCACCACCGTCCGGGAAATCGCCCGCAATGCCGGCATATCCATGGGCAAGCTCTACCTTTACTGCCCGACCAAGGAAGCCATCTTCACCGATCTGGTCCAGCACATGGAGCAAAAGCTGGAAGCCATCCGGCAGAAGGACATCCTGCCCTTGATGCAATCCCCTGATCCGGAATCGCTGAAAAAGCTGGGGATGGCCGTCGGCCGCATCGTCTCGGAGAACCTGGACTACTGGCGGCTGATGTACGTTGACGTCGTAGAGTTCCGTCATAAGCACTTCATTCACAGCTATCGTGAAATTGCCGGGGGTCTGCGCACCTATTCAAGGGCATTGTTTCAAAGGGCCCCGATCCCCTTTCCCAGCGTCGTGGACCCAGGGTTTGCCTACGTCAATTTGTACCTGCAGTTTGTTACGTATTTTCTGGTGGAGGAACTTTTCGGCGCCAAACGCCATCTGGGCGTAAGTGACAAAGAAGCCGTCGATCAGTTTGTCCGTCTGTACACCCACAGAGGGAAGCATCGAGCTTCGAAACCGTAATTGCGACACAAGGAGGAAATATGCAAATTCGAACACTCGTAACGCTGCTGGCGGTTGCCGGCATTCTGTGTTTCATGACGCCGATGACCCCGGCGCAGACGGCCACCACCGGGCAGATCACGGGCGTGGTGACGGATCCCAGCGGGGCGGTCGTGGTGGGCGCAAAGGTCACTGTGACCAGCGACGCTGGCGTGCTGCGCCAAGCCGAAACCGGGGGCAACGGCCGTTACACCTTTCCCCTGCTCGACCCAGGCGCCTATCGGGTCGAAGTGGCCCGCAGCGGATTTGCAGCGCTCAAACTGGAGGGCGTCACTGTCAAGATCACTGAGAGCTCGGTGGTTGACGTTGCCCTCAAAGTGGCTGGTTCAACAACCACAGTTGCGGTTACAGGCGAATCGCCGCTGGTGCAGACGGAGAGTAGCGCGAAAGGCACCGTCATCGGTGAAAATCAGGTGAGCGAACTGCCGCTGCCGACCCGCAACTTTCAACAATTGCTGACTTTGACGACGGGAACCTCGGGCTCGCTCCAGAATTCCTCCGATTTGGGGCGCGGCGATGCTGCTATATACGTCAACGGGCAGCGTGCGCTTTCCAATAGCGTGGTCATCAATGGCGTCGACGCGAACTCCATCGGCACGGGATCGATGCCCAATCTTGCTGTTCCCTCCATCGACTCCCTGCAGGAGTTTGTGGTTCAGACCAGCATGTACGACGCTTCGCAGGGACGCAACGCGGGTGGCGTCGTGGCCGCGGTCACCAAATCCGGCAGCAACCGGATTCATGGCGATCTCTACGAGTTCCTGCGGAATACTGATCTGGATGCCAACAATTACTTCCTGAACCAACAAGGCACACCACGGCCCACATACAACCGCAACCAGTTTGGCGCCACGTTGGGCGGTCCAGTGATCAAGGACCGTGCCTGGTTTTTTGTCTCCTATCAGGGCAGCCGCGAAACCAATGGCACCTCGCTGACCAACTCGCTCTCTACGGTTTTCTTGCCGGCCTATTTGGGACCGCAGCGAGATGCCGCATCTCTGGCTGCCCTTTCGGTATGTTATGGCTTGTTTGGATACGTCGATTCTGTGGCCTCGGCAGCTCTGCAAGCTAAGCTCCCGAACGGGCAGTACATGATTCCGGCGGCTCCCGGCGTCACCACCGGCGCCGGTTGCACGCCAGGGCAGCCGGGCAACCCTGTCCGCGAAACGATTCCCTCCAACTCGACCTACAAAGAGGATCAGTTCAACACCAATCTGGATATCAAACTGAGTAATTCAAACCGCTTCTTCGGCAAGTTCTTCTATGCCAACAACCGCACCAATCAGGCGCTTTACGACACTTTTGGCGATGGCAATCCGCTGCAGGCGCCCGGCTGGCCGACCGAGGAAGACATCACTCAGCGCCTGCTTTCAGTCGGGGTGACATCGGTGATCTCCAGCCATTTGCTGAATGAGGTGAGGTTCGGTTGGAGCACGATTTACGGCCCCGGTAAACCATCTCAACCCATCACTTCTTCGCAGTTAGGAATAGAGTCTCCGTTAAGTGGTTCGTTCCCCGGAATGCCGACGCTGTCCTTCACCAACATGTTCACCTTGGGACCGTCTCCGCTCGGCATTAATTACTCGGAAACCAACACCTACAGCGGTGGTGACATGATGACGTGGACGAAGGGCGGCCACAGCATCAAATTCGGCGGCGAATACAAGCGGCAGGCGCTGGATGCTCCCTATTTCGATGTATTCCCCAATGGCGAGATCTTTTACCTGGGCTTCAGCGGCAACGTCTTCGAAGATTTTCTGTCCGGGCTTTCCGGCTTGTCCGTGATTGGCTCGGGTACCAACAGCATCCACAACCGCGCCAACGACTTCTCGGCCTTCTTCCAGGACGATTGGAAGGTCACGCCGCGCCTTACGCTAAACCTGGGATTGCGCTATGACTACTTCGGTCCCACCACCGAGACCGACGGTCATTTTGTCGGCTTCGATCCGTCGAAGGCCACCACCAGTCCGCTGCTTATACCAGGGTTAGGTGCTGATTGCCCGGCTGTTCCGAGCACCTGCGGTTCGGTCGTCACCGGCGGCTTCGTCCAAGCCGGCAATGGCAACTTGCCTGGAATTCCCAAGGTCAGCGACGGCTTGGTGAATACCAACCATAAGAACTTCGGGCCACGGCTGGGCTTCGCTTACCAGGTGACGGACACCGGCAAGGTGGTCGTGCGCGGTGGTTACGGTATTTTTTATGACCGGCCCAACATGCGCCTGTTCAACAGTCAATTGTTCAACATGCCTTACGAAATGCTGGCCACGGCGCTGGCCACCCCGAACGAAAATCCATTTGTGCAGGTTCCACAACCCAGCGCCTTCCCGGTGAGTCTCAGCAATACCAGCATGTTTCCATTCGGAGGGTATCCGGCGTTTTTGCCAGTCACAGAGTTGACCAAGACAGGGCCGGTCGCCATCGAAACTCCAGTTCCGGCCACCGGGCTCTATCCGGACCTGAAAGACTGGAGCATCCCTTACGTGCAAACCTTCAACCTCGGCGTGCAATGGAGCTTCTCCAATAACTGGTTGCTGGACGTGGGCTATGTCGGTTCGACAGGGCGCAAGTATCCGCGCTTGTTCTCGTTCAACCAGGCCGCCACTCCGGCGTTCGGCGGATTGTACGCCGCGGGAAGCCTGGGCGGACCCTACTTCCCCGGCTTCGCCAATCTGACGGCCCCCGGATTGGGCAGCTTCCTGATGGAGAGCAACGCCAACTCCAATTACAACTCTCTGCAGGCAACCGTCAACAAGCGCATCTCAAAGGGCCTGCAAATGCTGCTCAGCTACACTTACTCACACTCGATTGACGACTACTCCGGGAGTGACGTAAGCGACATCACGCTGGTCCCGGGCAACATGGTCAACGAACAGAACAACCGTGCCTCCTCGGATTTCGACCGGCGGCAGCGCTTCGTCGCAAGCTACTTATACAACCTTCCGGACGCTTATCACGGCGGCTCGGGTTTCGTGAAAAAGCTAGCGAACTCCTGGAGCTTGTCAGGAATCGTGACCCTGCAATCCGGGACTCCGTTCTCCATCTACGGCGCAGATTCTGCATTTGAGGCTACTACAGGCGACTTGGCCTCCGGCCGCACGCTGGCATCCGCCATCAAGAGCGGCAACGTAGCTGACCGATTGAGCGCCTATTTCGACCCGACCGCTTTCGTGGCACCCACGGCCTACGGTGACTTCGGACAGTTGGGAAGAAACATCATACGGGGGCCGAAACAGGTCAACACGGACTTGTCCATCATCAAGTTCATTCCGGTCACGGAAAGTCAGCGGGTAGAGTTCCGGGCCGAGTTCTTCAATCTGTTCAACAACGTGAATTTCGCCAACCCGGTCAACATAGTTTCCTCGGAGAACTTTGGGCAGATCGCGGCAACCACCACAGGACCCAGAGTGATCCAGTTTGCGCTGAAGTACGGATTTTAGGGGGCACATGAAGGACACAGGTCTGCGAGGTAAGGTAGTCGTTGTCACCGGCGCGGCGGCGGGGATCGGCCTCGCAACGGCCCGGCGGTTTGCCAGCGAAGGCTGCCGTGTGGCGGCATGGGATGTCAACGATGCCGGGCAAGGAGATTTGCTGCGTGAACTGTCTTCGCTTGGAGCAGAGCCACTGTTCCGCAAGACCAACGTGTGCGACTCGGGCGATGTCGAGGCGGGCGTTCAGGAAATCGTCGCGCGCTGGAATACAGTCGACGTGCTGATCAACAACGCCGGCATCACGCGCGACGCCCAGTTCGTCAAGTGGAAGGATGGCGCAGTGGCCGGTACGATGACCGATGATGCGTTCGATTCGGTCATCTCGGTCAACCTGAAAGGCGTCTTCCTTTGCTCGCGCGCGGTCGTGCCACACATGATCCGCAAAGGCTCAGGAGTAATCCTGAATGCATCTTCCGTCGTAGGTCTCTACGGCAATTTCGGGCAAACCAATTATGCGGCGACCAAGGCCGGCGTGATTTCCTTTGCACGTACCTGGGCCCGCGAACTGGGCAAGTACAACATCCGCGTGAATGCCGTGGCACCCGGCTTCATTGCGACCGAAATGGTGCAGAAGATGCCGGAGAAGGTCGTCCAGGGCATGGTTTCGCACACGCCTCTGGGGCGCATGGGAAAGCCTGAGGACGTCGCCGAGACCTATGTGTGGCTAGCCTCGGATGCAGCATCGTTCATTACTGGTGCTGTGCTTTCCGTCGATGGCGGGTTGGTACTGGGAACCTAGCTGGCAACAAATCGAGAGGACTCATTCATGGCGCGTTACGCAACCATTGTCGCTACCGGCAGGTACGTACCTGACAACGAAGTGTCCAATGACATGTTGCGCGAACGGTTTAAACATATACCGGATTTCGTGGACAAAATGGAGGCCAGCAGCGGCATCAAGACACGCTGGAACGCTCCGGAAAACTGGGCTACCAGCGATGTCGCTCTACCCGCAGCCAAACTTGCACTTGGGCGCGCCGGCAGGAAACCCGAAGACGTGGACCTGATCATCCTCGGCACCGACTCGCCCGATTACATTACGCCGGCGACATCGGTAGTGCTGCAATACAAGCTCGGCGCCAAGAACGCCGGGACGTTCGACATCGGTTGCGCCTGTGCCTCGTTTCCAACCGGTCTTTCCGCGGCCGCCGGAATCATTGCTGCCAACCCGGGGATTCGTACAGTACTCGTCGTCGGAGTCTATCTCATGCACAAACTTGCGGCAGCTACCGATCCCATGATCTTCTTTTATGGCGACGGCGCTGGTGCCGCAGTGCTCGAACCGGCAGCTTCGCCGGGCTTTATCACATCGACGTTCCGCGCCGACGGCTCATATCACGACTACTGGGGAATTTATTCCGGCGGCACTTTCGAACCGGCGAGTGAAGACTCCGTGAAGGCGGGGCGTACCATGTGCACGATCAAGAACCGCTATCCTCCGGAGCTGAACGAGGAGACCTGGCCGGTCATTGTACAGCGCCTGGCAAAGGACGGTGGTTTCGACCTGCGCGACGTCGGTTGCTTCATCTTTACCCAGGTGCGGAAACCCACGATTGAACGCGTGATGGAGCGTCTTGGTGTGCCCGCGGAGCGCGCGCATACCATCATGGAACAGTATGGCTATACCGGCTCCGCTTGCGTCGCCATGGCGCTCGACCACGCCATCGAACAGGGCAAGGTGAAATCTGGCAGCCTGGCCGTGCTGGTGGGCTCCGGGGTCGGCTACAATCAGGCGGGCTGCGCGTTTCGTATGCCGTAGGCGCATCTCGGTCTTAACTCACAACCCAAGTCGGCCGAGAAGGAGCGGGATGGGCCTGGCGGTCAAAATTGTTCTGCTGGCGGTTTTTGCCGGGCTTGCTGCTCCGGTTGTCTTCCTTCTTCTTTTCTTTTTGCGACCTCTGGCCACGACGGTTTGGTTCCGGAGGAATGCACTTCGCCGAGCCGGTTTTCAGAAGACAAAACTTACGACCACCGCGGGAAGACAGACCGTATGGCATGGTGGCGCGGGGCCGTTGCTGGTGCTGTTGCATGGCGCAGGCGATCAAGCAGGGACATGGCACAAGGTGGCGCCCGAACTGAAGCGCCATTTTCAACTGGTGATCCCTGACCTTGCAGGCCATGGCGAGAGCGGCCCCGTTGCTGGTGTGCTGAGCCTGGGAACGCTGCTCACCGCATTGGAGCAGGTGCTCGATGCAGTTCCCTGGCGAGACGCACCGCTGGCGCTCGCCGGTAATTCGCTCGGCGCCTGGATGGCAATGCTCTATGCGCAGAAGTGCCCGCAGCGAGTGACCCGGATTATCCTCATCGATGGCGGCCCCATCAAGCACGTATCGGAGATCGGCATTATGCCCAAGGATCGGGAAGAGGCTCGGCGCGCTTTCGACGCTGTGCTGGATCCTTCCACTCCTCGTCCGCCGAATTTCGTCCTCGATGATCTAGTCCGCGTCTCGAATACAGGTCCGATTTCGCGGCTGCTGGCTGCCGGCGAACAGGACATGTCGAAGTACCTGTTGGAAGACAAACTGGAAAATGTTCAGGTGTCGGTCGATCTCATCTGGGGCGCCTCCGATCGCCTTGTGCCATTGGATTATGCGAAGAAGCTGCAATCCCAGCTTCCGCAGTGCACGCTGGCAGTCATTGAGCGTTGCGGCCATACACCTCAGCTCGAGCGTCCCGAAAAGTTGACCCAGGTCTTGTTGCAGATTCTCGCGTCAGATTCGTCCCACGCCTCCACCGTTGCACATTCTGTTTCCACACAACCTGGGGAGGGCTCGTGATCACCGGCGATATTCTCGGGGAGCGCGCTCGTCTAAGTCCCCATGCGGTCGCGTTGATCCACGTTCCCACGCGTCTACAGTTCACCTATGCAGAACTAAATCGGCGGGCCTTGCAGTGCGCGCGGGTGTGGACGGATATCTGCTCTCTGCACCCAGGGGATCGCGTCTGCATCCTTTCCGAAAACCGGGTTGAATATGTCGATGCTTTTTGGGCAGCGGGGAAATCCGCCATCATCCTCGTCCCGCTCGGGACGCGCAGCACGGCTCACGAACTGCGCCAAATACTCGCGGACTGCGGACCGCGCTGCCTCATGTATTCCGCGCGGTATGAGAAGCTTGCGAAAGAGATCCAACAACTCGTGGCCGTCGAATACGTCATCAGTCTGGATGGGGAGAGCGGTCTTCCAAAGGCACTGGGTTATACCGAAGCCATAGGCCGGGTTCGGCCAGATCCGGTCTCAACCAGAGTGCAGCCCGAGGATATTTTCTGCCTGCTCTACACCAGCGGCACCACCGGACGGCCGAAGGGTGTAATGATTCCACACCGGCAGATCGCATGGAACGCCTGCAACACGGTTATCTCCTGGCAACTACGGCAGAGCGACCGGGTGCAGGTTTACACGCCGATGTATCACGCCGGTGGCCTTACCGTATTCCTGAGTCCGCTGTTCGCCATCGGGGGCAGCATCGTTTTACATGATGGCTTCGACGTCGCTGAAGTTCTGCACGCTTTCCGAGACTACCAGTGCACCATTCTTTTCGGCGTGCCTACGATCTTGAAAATGCTTTTTGATTCGCCCGAATTCGCGAGGCTCGATTTCAGCCATCTGCGCTGGTGTTGCAGCGGGGGCGCTCCGCTTCCGTTGCAACTTCTCCGTGCCTACCAGGAGCGCGGACTGATTTGTCGCCAGGGCTACGGGCTGACCGAGGTCGGCGTGAACTGTTTTGCCATGACCGACGAGGACTCCCTGCGCAAGTCCGGTTCGATTGGCAAGCCGATGATGTTCACGGAGGCGAAGCTCGTTGATCTCAAGGGCAATGCCGTCGCAACCAATGAGGTTGGCGAACTCTGCCTGCGAGGGCCACACGTTTGCCGGGGTTATTGGAACAATCCAGCCGCCACCGCCCAGGCGCTCGACGCAGAAGGCTGGTTCCACACCGGCGACCTCGCGCGCTGCGACGAAGATGGGTCCTTCTACATCGCGGGCCGCGCTAAGGACATGATCATCAGCGGCGGCGTCAACATCTATCCGGCGGAAATTGAGAAGGAATTGCTCGAGCATCCGGCCATTGCCGAGGCCTCCGTCATAGGAACGGCCGACGAGAAGTGGGGCGAGGTTCCAGTCGCCTTCGTTGCGTTGCAATCAGGGGCGGGCGCCAGCGAACTCGAACTCGTCGAGTTCCTTCGTCCGAGAATCAATAAGATCAAACTGCCTCGGCAGATCATTGTTACAGAGGCATTGCCCCGCAACGCTTATGGTAAGGTCCTGAAACTCGAACTCCAGGACCGGCTACGGAATTTCAGATCTAGCATCACCGGCGGAGACGGTGCAGTCGCGCCGGAACGGAAATCATCATGAGAGGTGTTTTATGAAGCACATTTACATCGCCGCCTACCATCAATCCAAGTTTGGCAAGCTTATGGCTATGTCGGTGCCGGAGATCATCCAGAACGCCGTAAACGGAGCGTGCAGCGAGATCAAAGTCGAGCCTTCCGTGCTGGATGTAGGCTCGATCGGCGCCACCTGCAATATTTCCCTGAACGAGCAGGGCTTACTCGCCGGCCTGATGGCGATGCTGCCAGGCCTGGGCGGCAAGCCCATCGAATCCGTCGAGAACGCCTGCGCCTCGGGCGGTCAGGCCGTGCTTTCCGTCATTCAGAAGCTGCTGCTGGGTTGGGGTGACGTCGGCATTGCTGTCGGCTACGAAAAAATGCGCGATGCCGAGGGCAAGATGGACGGCAAGCTCATCGGCAAGGCTCTGGGCTACTTTTCCCACCCCGACGAACGCGAAGGCAAGGTGTTCATCTTTCCCCACCTGTTCGCCGAGATCATGGAGAGCTACCTGAAGGCGCATCATGTGCGGGAAGAGGATTTGGCGCAGATCGCGGTCGCCGAGTACGCCAACGCCCGCCACAATCCTTACGCCCAGATGCGCAATGTGCAGCCCACTCTGGAGCAGGTGATGAAGATCGAAGGCATCAACCGTTACATCGTCGAGGGTCTGCCCTTGAAAACCTACGATTGCTCCCAGATCACCGATGGCTACGCCAGCCTCATCCTGGCTACCGACGAGGGGCTGCGAAAACTCGGGGTGGCTAGGGCAGACTGCGTGGAGATCGCCGGCTACGCGCAGGCTACCGATCCCCTGAAGAAAGCGGGACGCGATGTCCTCAAACCCGAGGGCGCCTACCGGGCGATGAACAAGGCCTTTGACATGGCCGGGGTCAAGCCCGGGGATGTAAGTGTGGCTGAGGTCCACGATTGCTTCACAGTGATGGGCGCCATCGGCACCGAAGTGCTGGGCAAGGCCGCCGTCGGCCAAGGCGCCCGCTACTGGTGCGAGGGCAAAGCGAGCGTCGACGGTGAGTGCGCCATCAACAGCTCTGGCGGACTCATTGCCAAAGGCCATCCCATCGGCGCCACCGGGGTTGCGATGTTGGGATGGTGCGCATGGCAACTCCGGGGCAAGGCTCCCGCCGGGCTGCAAGTGAAGAATCCGCGGGTGGCAGCGACGTTCAACATCGGAGGTCCCATCTGCGCCTCGGTTTGCACGGTGCTGAAGCCCACAGCGTAAGCAGGAAGTAACTGCCAACCGCAGCGGCCAGGGGTGTCCAAGGCTGGAATAGTTCGCCCACGGAGACTGGGAAGCGGTGTGCCTGCTGAATGGCTTGGCCATGAGTTCCCGCTCCTGGTATGCCTTTGTCCCTCAATCCCAGCTGCAATTTGATGTGATCCTGTTCGACTACTGGAGCCAAGGAAACTCCTTTAGCGAGGGTGTGCCCTACTCGATCCCTTGCTTCTGCGATGCCCTTACTCAAGGCCAAGCGCGAGGGCCGCAATCCGACGAACATGTCGATCCCGATGAGGTCAGTGAGAGATATTTGCTCTCACATGAGAATTCTATTAGTGGATAACAGCAAATTGCTCCCGGCGCTCAAGAAGGACCCCCAAACCGCCGATTATCCCAGTTATTGCGCTCGCCAGCTTGTCGCAGAAGAAAGAGGCCATGCTCAAGCATGCGGGCGCGGCAGCTTCTTACCAGAAGGCGGAACTGGGTATCGAACAAGAAGCTGAAGCACTGCTTGAGTTGCTGCGCGAGGTGTTGGGTTGTCTGAGGACCGGCGTAGGAAAGCAGCGGGCGTACCGTCGGGGTTAACCGTTTTCCGAGCGACTTCGAGCGCAGAGCCGGAGCCGCCGCGCATTCTAGCCACAGCTATTTGTGGATGAGAGATCTTAATGCAGCCCAATGCGAGTCGGCATTACAAAGGTGGCCAGTCTGTTGAAAAGAAATGGGATGCCACGAGAGGCGCGAGTCAGCAGTAGGCGCGTGGTGGTCAGCAACGTGCACACCGCCCATAGATAGCGACGCGAAAAGCGCAGCAAAAGCCACAACGCAGCAGCCGACTTTGGCTATTTCCCACTTCGGGTCGAACCGGAGCGAGAAACTCAGGCGCCGCGAGGCGGTGCGTGTGCCAATCGGTACCGACTTTGCTGGCGGAGTTCACGCCACCTCCGGTAATGCGAACTGGGGAGAAGACTTGCGTGAATCGCGCTTCGCATATCGCGGAAACGGAACCGGGGGCCGATTCGGCGCTTGGGCGGGGGATTTTGTGTTTCAAGCCGGGCTGGGCAGGCAGGTACAACCATGAAATGTAGAATCATCGCGGTCCTCGGAACGCGACCGGAAGCCATCAAGCTTGCGGTGGTGATTCATGAGCTGCGCCGACGGTCGGAAGAGTTCGAGACCGCAGTAGTCCACACCGGCCAGCATCGTACGATGCTGGCCGATGCCCTCCGGCTGTTCAAGA
>Ga0326727_10003981_pt1 | contig 45745 bp, 43 predicted proteins | sample MB2enrmetagenome_FD_207643 | JGI IMG/M metagenome (GOLD analysis project Ga0326727, IMG submission 207643) | Lab enriched peat soil microbial communities from McLean, Ithaca, NY, United States - MB29MY | ecosystem: Environmental > Terrestrial > Soil > Wetlands > Peat | place: USA: New York... | reverse complement strand
CTGTACCAAAGCGGGGACGCTATCGCCACTTGGGTTCACTTCAGCGGGTTGGCCATTGCCGCAGGCCGGGTGTATGCCGTTGACCACGATTCAAACTTATATTGCTTCGGCTTGACCGAGCAATAGTAGCTGATTCTGGTACGATTAAGCCTTCTTGAGTGCGAGTCATACAACGGCAAGTTCACAGGTGTTAAGCAAGCGACGCAGCCGTTCCGGCCGGTCAGCCAGTGAGCTCAGATCTTCGTTACCACCTGCGTGGAGGCGGGGCCGACGCCAACCGGGGGAGGTATTTACCTGTTTCGCGCGAAGGGCTGGGTTATGGTCGCCAGTCCGAAAGGATGGACCTATGAACCCAACGTCACTCGACGCGTTGGATGAGTTGCTGGTTTCCAGGGAATTCATGGAGGACCCGTATCCCATTCTGCGCCAGTTACGCGAGGACGATCCTGTCCACCGGAGTGATTCAATAGGTGGATGGATCCTGACCCGTTATGATGACATAGTCACCACGTTCAAGGACATGAGCCATTTTTCGAACGAAGGACGGCTCGCCAGAGCTGTAGAATACCTGCCGGCCGAGACTCGGGCAAAATTCAAAACCTTCGAAGACCACTACCGTCTGAAGAGTCTCATTCATTCAGACCCACCTGACCACACTCGACTGCGAGGGTTGATCACTAAGGAGTTCACCCCACGAGTGGTGGAGGCGATGCGGCCCCGCATTCAAGAGATTACGGAGAAGCTGTTGAACGCAGTGCGGCTTGGCGGACGGATGGACGTCGTAAGAGACCTGGCCATTCCTCTACCGGTCACCGTTCTAGCGGAAATCTTCGGCGTGCCGAAGACCGACCTGGGCCTTTTCAAGGGCTGGGCGGATGACTTGCTGGCTTTCCAAGGGGTCAACAAGCCCGCTGTCGAGCTACTCGAACGTTCTCAGAGGGCGCTGGTGGAAATCCGCGCGTATTTGAGTGAGTTGATCAAGCAAAAGCGGCGCGAGCCGCTCCAGGACCTTCTCAGCGCGCTGGTGGCCGCCGAATCCGGGGGTGGCAGGCTTTCCGAAAACGAGTTGGTCAATTCCTGCATCACTCTTCTGGTTGCAGGACATGAAACCACCACTTCTCTCATCGGCAACGGGCTTTACACGCTTCTGCGCCACCCGGATCAATGGCAGCTATTGAAGCAGAACCCAGCACTACTTCCATCCGCCATCGAAGAGATGCTGCGCTATGAAAGCCCCGTCGCTCGCCAACCGCGCCTTATGAAGCAGGATGCGGAAATGGGAGGCAAACGGCTTCGCGAAGGACAGATGGTGTTTCAAATGCTCAACGCGGCCAACAGGGATCCCGGCTGCTTCACGGAGCCGGACAACTTCGACATCTGCAGGCAGAAGAACCCACACTTGGCGTTTGGCTTGGGCGTTCACTTCTGCGTGGGTGCAACGCTGGCCCGCACCGAAGGAGACATCGTGTTTTCAACTCTGATGACGCGCCTGCCTGAGATTCGCCTCGTGGACGAGGAGCCGCATTGGGATCTGCAAAAACCGAATTCGCGAATGATGAAGACGATGGATGTGGTGTTCTGAGGGAAATGGACTCGATCTAATCTTCTGTGAAAGGCCAAGAACGACCCGCTGTCCCTTCCTCGGGAGTCTGTGTGAGAACTCAGGCCCAAGTCCAGCTCGCTATCTGTTACGAGCAGAAAGGCGACCTCGCAAAGGCACAACAGTATCTGGAAGCTGCCATCCGGTTACAACCCGAGCTTCTTGATGCCCGCCGACTGTCGGCGCGAGTGTAATACCATCTCCAAAGGAACACGCCCGAGGGTGACCTCGAGGCGGCCGTTGTTTCAAAACTGGATTCACAGCAATTAGGTCGCCGATCCCATGAATTGGAATTTGTGCCCTCCACAGCCCCGTCGTTCTGACGAAGGCGTCCCTTCTTATGTGTATGCTGCACGCAAGATGGCCCGCACGGAGACCCAGGATAGTCATTTCGCCTTGGTGATTTGCCTGCTGCTGCGCGCGGAAGGGGTCTTCTTCCGGACCCCTCGCCTGCCATGGCAGAGGGCTGGTCCCGCACACAGCCTCCGACGCTCAACTGAGACGATAGAGAATAATTCTCGCTGAAATGTTGTCGCAGTCTTTCGTATCCTCTTCGGGAGGTTGGACAACGAGCCGCTGCTGGACAAGAATCTTCACGTGGGCGACGAACTTGCGGTGCGCTACGACAGGGTCGTCGAGCACAGGAAGGCGTCGGACTTTCAGAAGCAATAAGGGGCGGTTGCCTTCGACTGGTCCTGTCCTGAGCGAGGAATCGGTCGATCTCCAACCCGATGGCCAACCCGATGCCGGACGAACTTACAAGTACTTAGCGGAGTTAGCAGCCCCTGTGAGCGCCTATAAGCTGTTGTAAAACCTATGAACTTCGGATTGCCACGGTAGAGGTCTGGGGTTCGAATCCCCACGGGCCTACCCTTGAATCCTTCAGTTAAAACGGGCCGACTTGTGGGCCGGGTCTGGGTGACCCCTTCGTCATTCGGCAGTGCGCAGCTCCTTACGCAACTCTCTTGAAGTCAATATAGCCGCGCTCCACATCCGTGCGCACCAGTTGCACACGGAGCTGGTGGCCGACGTCCATGCCCTCAAAACCGCTCGCCAGTCTTCCTTCAATGGGCAGATGCAGAAGACGGACCCACGTGCCTTTGTCCGATGCTCCGGTGACAATGGCATCGAACTGCTCTCCGATCCTCGATTCCAGCATAATTGCCGCCGCGGATTTAGTGACCTGACGTTCCACCTTTTTCGCCGCGTCTTCCTCCTCGGTGCAGTGTTGGGCGAGCGCTGCCAATTCGTCATTTTCGTAGGGCTGGCCGCTTCCCGCCATTGCCGCTTTCAGCAAGCGATGGGTAATCAGATCGGGGAATCTGCGGTTCGGGGCGGTGGAGTGGGCATAGTCCTTGACCGCAAGTCCGAAGTGCCCGGTGACACTGCTTCCAGGGATTTGGACGACGTATTCACCCGGACCCAGGAGTTTAACGATGCTTGTGGAGAGATCGGGAAAGCGCAGAGGATCAGCGGCTTTTGCCGACACCAGGAACTGTTCCAGGGCCTTGGCGTCGGGTTCCTTCGGCAGTTTTGCGCCCCGTTCTGCGGCAAGCTCGACGATCCATTCCCAGCGTTTGGGAACGCGGACCACGCGGCGCAGCGACGGAAAGTGTTTGGACGCGAGGTATCGTGCAGCAACGCCGTTGGCGGAGATCATGAAGTCCTCGATGATGTCTTTGGCCCGGTTCCGCTGCTCGGCTGCCAGGTCCTTGAGCTCATCTCCGTCAAAGACCGCACGCGCTTCGATGGTTTCGAGATCCAGTGCACCGTGCTGGTGCCGGAACGCCCGCAGCATCCGGGCCACGCGGTCCTGGAGTCGCAGGTTCGCGTCCTGACCGCTGACCGTGCCGATCTCTTGGGGCATCGGCCCGCTACTCTCCAGCCACGCAGCCACGCTGTTGTAAGCCAACTTGGCCCAGTTACGCACCGTCGCTCGATATATGTCTGAACTCTGAAGACTTCCGTCCTCGGCGAAAACCATTTCAATAACCAGGGCCAGTCGGTCTGATTGGTAGTTGAGCGAAGTGAGGTCTGTGGAGAGTTCCTCCGGCAACATCGGAAACGTCTCGGCAACCGTGTAGACGGAGGTGGTGTTTTTCCGCGCATGATCATCCAGTGCAGATCGCTTTTTGACGACTGCGTCAACGTCGGCAATGGCCACCAGGACCTTAGCGGCCCCGTCGGGCAAGGCTTCGGCAACCGTAAGCTGGTCCAGATCTCGTGAATCATCGTTGTCGATGGAGCACCAGAGAAGGTTGCGGAGATCACGCGTCGATCCATCAGTTCCGGTCGCTGGCTCGTGGATTCCGTCGAGCTCGGCGAGCACCTGAGGCGGAAAGTCCGGAAGGAGTCCTTTTTCCACCATTGCCTGATGGGCAACTCTTTGCAGGATCGAGCGGTGCTGTTTATCGTTTGGGTCCGTCATCAATCCACCATTTCTGGAATGCCCTGTTGTGATTTCACGCGCGATGAGTGCATTCTACTCGCCCAAACATTATTCACTAATCCTGCGATTAGAACCAGTCACCTGCGGCGGTGCAAAACATACTTCAACGGTGATCGACAGGTGATCGCTTGACGCTCTGTCCCGCCTGAAGGCGTGCCCAGTACCCGCGGGCGGGGATGGGAATCTTATGGCAGGGCAGTCTCCAGGTGCGGCCGCCAGCGTCCGTGTAGAAGACACGTGCGGGCCAGTAGCCGTTCCATGCGATGCCGTCATCGGCGACCAGGAACGGCAGGCCGTCTGGGAGGCCCTCTAGGTCGAGGCGGAGTGTCCCGGCCTGGGCTTCGGGATGGACCTCGACGTCCACTGCCTGCCCCGCGAGGGCGGACGCCAGCTCCTCGGGCATGTTTATCTCCTCCAGCCTGAACCTCTCGCTGGGAAGGACGATTTTGCAGTTCGAGGTCATTGCAGGCCTCCATGGTCGTTCCACGTGCGCTGCGTGCGGGGCACTGCGTCACCGGCCGCACTCAGGCTCGGGCTGCGCTGCTTGTGCGGGAGAGTGTCTCCGGCCGGGATGCGCTGTGCCCCGTCACGCTTCGGGATATCTCCGCTTCAGTTCGAGCAGCACCGGCCGGAGCAGTGCATAGTCGGCTGCGCAGGCGCAGAAAGCCGCCTCCGCAAGTGTCCCCACGAAGGACGGGACGCTCCCGCCCCTGGAGACCCAGCACAGCCAGCCGAAAAGGTCGGGGTCGTCAGGCGCAGCAGGGCCGGGCGCCGGCTGGGGATGCTGGCGTTTCAGTTCCAACAGCACTGGCCGCAGCAGCTCGTAGTCGGGGATGCACGCAGCGCTGGCTGCATCAGCCACCTTGCTGACGAACATCGGCGTGGTGCCCCACTCCGATGCCCAGCGGAGCCACTGCCTTAGTTCCGGGTCTGTATTGGCGGAGTCCATCATCTGCAATATACACCCGGACGTAGAGGAAGGTGCCGGATGTATACTGATTCTGGTCCGGGATTCCCTGGTGACGCTTGCTTGAAAACCTCACAGGAGCCGGAAGGAGGCCACATATGCAGAGGTTCCAGCCTGGCGACTACGTCAAGGCTGAGTTCAAGGATGAGGGTTCCGGCGAGAGCGCGCGGATGTGGGTGGTGGTGGACTCCTGCGACGACGATGCGGGCGTCCTCTTCGGGAGGCTGGACAACGAGCCGCTGCTAGACAACGCTCTTAGGGTGGGCGACGAGATTGCGGTGGGCTACGATAAGGTCTTAGAGCACCGGAAGGCATCGGATTTCCAGAAGCAATAATGGTGGGCGGCTTTAGCCACGGGGAGCGGGCAATTGAGGGAGCAGGAACCACCCAGAGCACACCGCCGTTCACGTCTCGGCTACAGCGTTAGCCCCAGAAAAACGAGTACCATTTGAGTACCACTTGAGCGTTCTGGGGGTGATTTTGCGTGCTTTTCGGTTGCCAGCCGTGCCGCATAATGATTGACTTAGGCATCTTTGGCCTGTTAGATTTTCAAAGGGTTATATAAAATAAGGTTACACATTACGGACGCACGTCACGTTCGCAACTTCTCGATAGTCGCTCACATTGACCACGGCAAGTCAACTCTGGCCGACCGTGTGCTGGAGATCACCGGCGCGCTCTCACAACGCGAAATGTCCGCCCAGGTGCTCGACACGATGGACCTGGAGCGCGAGCGGGGCATCACCATCAAGGCTCACGCCGTCCGTCTTCATTACCGTGCTCGCGATGGCAATCTGTATCAGTTGAACCTGATTGATACCCCCGGCCATGTCGATTTCTCCTACGAGGTGTCGCGCAGCCTTTCCGCCTGCGAGGGCGCGGTGCTGGTGATCGATGCTTCCCAGGGCGTCGAAGCCCAAACCCTGGCCAACGCGCAGCTCGCTCTGAACAACAACCTGGCGATCATTCCGGTCATCAACAAAATCGACCTTCCGGGCGCGGATGTCGATGCCACCAAGCAGCAAATCGAACACGCCTTGGCCCTCGATCCCAACGAGGCTCTGATGATCAGCGCCAAGCAGGGCACGGGCGTGAATGAAGTGCTGGAGGCGATCGTGGCGCGTGTGCCGGCGCCAAGCGGTTCGGCGGAAGCACCTCTCCAGGCGCTCATCTTCGATTCCTGGTTCGACAGTTATCGGGGGGTGGTGGTGCTCAGCCGCATTGTCCAGGGGGCTTTGACCGTCGGCATGCGTATTCGCCTCTGGTCGAACAGCCAGGTCTACACGGTTGAGGAGATGGGCGTGATGACGCCGAAGCCGGTCCGGGTGGAACGGCTCGAGGCCGGTGAAGTGGGTTTCGTTGTCGCCAACATCAAGCGCCTCTCCGATACGCGCATCGGAGATACGATTACAGACGACGCGCGGCCCGCCACCGCGCCTCTGCCCGGCTTCGAGGAAGTCAAGCCGATGGTATTCGCAGGGCTCTATCCCGTGATCGCAAGCGACTACGAGACGCTGCGCGATGCGCTTGAAAAGCTGCGCCTCAACGACTCCTCGCTCTTCTACGAACCGGAGAACTCCGAGGCCTTGGGCTTCGGCTTTCGCTGCGGCTTCCTCGGCTTGCTGCACATGGAAATCGTCCAGGAACGCCTGGAGCGCGAGTTCAACATCGACCTCATCACTACCGCCCCAAGCGTCCGCTACCGTGTCACCACCAAGGCAGGTGAAATCCTGGACGTGCACACACCTACCAAGTTCCCGCCTGCCGGGGACATCGAAAAGGTTGAAGAACCCGTTATCCGTGCGCAGATCTTTACCCAGGACGAATACCTGGGCGGCATCCTCAAACTGCTGGAGGAGAAGCGAGGCGTGCAAAAAGGATTCGATTACGTTTCACCCAAGCGCGTCCTGCTTACCTACGAGCTTCCTCTGAACGAAATCGTGCTGGATTTCTACGACCGGCTGAAGTCTGTGTCGCGCGGCTATGCGTCGCTCGATTATCATTTTGCCGGCTACTGGGTGTCCGACCTGGTGAAGGTGGATTTTCTGGTGGCCGGCGAGCCGGTGGATGCTCTATCCTTCATAACCCACCGCGATCAGGCCTTTTTACGCGGCCGCGTGCTGTGCGGAAAGATGCGCAAGCTCATTCCCCGCCAACTCTTTGAAGTTGCGCTTCAGGCTTCCATCGGATCAAGAGTGATCGCGCGCGAAAACGTTCCCCCCATGCGGAAGAACGTCCTGGCCAAGTGCTATGGAGGCGACATTTCGCGCAAGCGCAAGCTGCTGGAAAAGCAGAAAGAGGGCAAGAAGCGAATGAAGCGCGTGGGCCGGGTCGATATCCCGCAGGAAGCATTCCTCGCTGTACTCAAAGTATCGGAGGAGTAGAATCTACGAAATCCGCTTAGTCTGTCGATGGAGCAACACATGGAACTCAAAACCGTCGTGATCGAAAAACCTGCGGACATGAATTTCATCCTCGGGCAGTCGCATTTCATCAAGACCGTCGAAGATCTGCACGAGGCCATAGTCCAGACCGTTCCCGGCATGAAATTCGGCATCGGATTCTGCGAATCGTCCGGCCCCGCCCTGGTGCGCCACTCCGGCAATGACCCGCGCTTGATCGAGCTTGCACAAAAGAATGCCCTGGCGCTATCTTGCGGCCATTGCTTCATCATCTTTATGGACGGCGGCTTTCCCGTCAACATCCTGAACACCCTTAAGATGGTGCCGGAAGTGTGCGGGATTTTTTGCGCCACGGCCAATCCCGTCGAGGTTGTCGTCGCCGAGACCGAACAAGGTCGAGGCATCATGGGCGTCATCGACGGCGTGAAGACCAAGGGCATCGAGACAGCCGCCGACATCAAGGTCCGCAGAGATTTTCTGCGCAAGATCGGATATAAGCTGTAGCGACATTTTTACGTCGCCACCGGGCACCAGGTTCGAAAGGCGACAAAGGGTGAAGAATCAAGCGGTTGATCCACAGCTAACCCTGAAATACTTCTCACCGGAAACTTTTGAAGAGACCCGAGCGTAATCTAAATGTAGTACGTAGGCATGACTGGCTGTGACTCGCTGGGTTTACTGGCTCAGCCCATTGGTGTAAACTGTCGATTAATGGGCCTCGGGGGCTTTGCGAACAAGGCAATCAAGGCCCCGTTATTGCCGTAAGCAGCCTCTTGCCAAAGAGCAGAATGAAAGTTGCCAACGTGGCCACCGTCACTCAAGCTCCGACTGCCATTGCCGAGTCGCGAGCGCCGCTGCGCTCGCAGACCAGTTTCTGGGTTGCGGTCCGCGAAGCCTTCTGGAATGCTCTGGGTGAACTCCGCAGCCATAAGTTGCGCTCCTTTCTCACTCTACTTGGTGTCGTTATCGCCACCACCACTCTCATTGTCGTGATGTCGGTGGTGAACGGCATGAACCTCTACATTGCGACCAAGATCGCTAATTTGGGTACCAACACCTTCGTGCTGTTTCAGTTCAAGTGGGCGCAGGGCTACGACAGCTATTTGAAAGCGTTGAGGCGCAACAAGCCCATCCGCATCGAGGAATACGAGTCTCTGCGGGAGGCGCTGCCCGGCTATGAGGCCATGAGCGCTATCGCGCAACTGAATCCCGGCCCCCAAGCGCGCTACCAGGGACATTCGATCGATGAAGTAACGCTGATGGGAATTACTCCCAGCCATGTCGACATCGGCAGGGAAAAGGCGCTTTACGGCCGCTATATCTCCGACCAGGACTACCGCCACAACGAGCGGGTCTGTTTCATTGGCCAGGACATCGTGGATAAGCTCCTTCCGGCGGTCGATCCCATTGGCAAGGAATTACTGGTGGGTGGACAGAGCTTCCGCATCATTGGCGTGGCGGACAAGGTAGGCTCCGCGTTTGGCATCAGCGAGGACAACTTCGTCTTTATCCCGCTCGGCACTTTTCGCGACCTTTATATGCCTCGCCTGGAACTCATCGTTTTCATCAAGGCGCCGGACTCGAAGCACATGATGGAACTCGAGGATGAAACTGAAGTCCTGATGCGGGCGCGCCGCCACATCCCCTACCACGACGACGACACCTTCGGCATCAACGCCTCCGAAACGCTGATGAACGCGTGGAAAAATCTTACCGGCAGCATTTTTGCCGTCACCATCGGCGTGGTGGCCGTGTTCATGGTGGTGGGCGGCATTGTGATCATGAATATCATGCTGGCGACCGTCACCGAGCGGACGCATGAGATAGGAATTCGTAAGTCGGTGGGGGCGCGGCGGCGCGACATCCTCTGGCAGTTCGTAATCGAGGCCGCGGCCTTGGCTTTTGCCGGCGGGACGGCGGGAGTACTCCTTGCCTACTTCATCGCTTGGCTGGTGGCCCTGGTTTTCACTGCCGCGGTGCCGCTGAGTGCGGTGATCGTGGGGATCACTCTGTCAACTCTGGTCGGGCTTTTCTTTGGGATCTATCCGGCGATGCGGGCGGCTGCGCTTGATCCCATCCAGGCGCTGCGCGCGGAGAAATAGCATGATGACTTACTGGCGAGCCGTCGGCGAGAACCTGGTGCTGGCGCTCGACACTTTGCGTACGCACAAGTTCCGGGCGTTTCTCACGGTGTTAGGCGTCCTGATCGGCACCACGACGGTGATTGCCGTGGCCTCCATCATCCACGGACTCGATGCCCAGTTGGTGCAGGTCGCCGAGCAGTACGGCACCAATGTGCTTTGGATTTACAAGCTCCAGATGGGGACGCCGCACCGCCTCACCCGCGAGGAGCGGCTGCGCAAACCCCTCAGTTTCGAAGACGCTCAGGCAATCAGGGAGCAATGCCCGGACGTCCAGGAAGTGTCGGTGGCCCTCTTCCAGCAGATTAGTGACTTTGGCCTGCCACCCTCCACGGCGCGCTACAAGGGCCGCGAGATGGCGGGCGCACAATTCATGGGCGTGGACGCCAACTACATGGCTCTGTCAAATTCGGAACTGGCAGACGGCCGCTTTATCACCGCGGCGGACGACCTGCACCGCCGCGACGTGGTGGTTATTGCCAACAATGTGGTGGAACGCCTGTTCAAGCCCGACGACCCGGTCGGCAAAGAAATGGTCGTGGACGGGCACGCGTTCGAGGTCATCGGCACCCTCCAAAAGTACAAGGGTTTCCTGGGAGACAGCCCCGATGATAATGATATCTTCATACCCTACTGGACCTACAAGAAGCTCTACCCCGACGCCAAAGATCACTTCCTCAGCGTCCTGGTGTACCGTGGAAGAATGGATGCAGCGCAAGATGAAGTACGCGGCTTGCTGCGTCGCCGCCGCCACGTGAAACTTTCCGATCAAGACAACTTCGGGATCTCGACGGCGGAGTCGCTGATCTCCGACTTTCGCGCCATTATCAGCACTGTGGCGCTGGTGATGGTGGTGATCTCCTCGATTGGCCTACTGGTGGGGGGCATCGGGGTAATGAACATCATGCTGGTCTCTGTCACGGAGCGAACGCGCGAGATTGGAGTGCGGAAGGCCATCGGCGCGCGCCGTCGCGACATCATTTGGCAATTCCTGCTGGAAGCCATCGTGCTCACCGGTTCGGGCGGGCTCTTGGGAATTGCTGTGGGCTGGCTGCTGAGCTTTATGATCCGCCTCTTCGTGCCCGGCCTGCCGTCCACCGTCCCGCTTTGGTCCGTCGTGGCGGGCTTTGCCGTCGCGACGAGCATCGGCCTATTCTTCGGACTTTGGCCGGCCATGAAGGCTGCCAAGCTCGACCCCATCGTGGCCCTGCGCTATGAGTGAAAGAACCGCTTCTGGCCGGACCTTGTCGGGCAATCCTCGTGGTCGCCTGCGGGCGGCCAGGGGGGCCGCTCCTACTACTTCCTGCCTTTAATCGTGGCCTCGAGCTCTCCTCGCGCCAGCCGAATCGAAATATCGCTGCCCAGAGTTACTGCCTCCGCGTCACGAACGATTTTGCCGGCGGCGTCTCGAGTGACCGAGTATCCCCGCTGAAGGAGCGATAGCGGGTTCCGCTCCTTCAGAATGGCCTCCACGTGGGCCAGCTGGGTTTGTCTCTCCGTCAGGAAGCGACGGAACTCGGCATCAAACCGTGCCCAGCGGTCGTCCAGCGCGGCGCGCTTCAAGCCCAAGAACCGCCGAAAATCGTATCTAATCACCCCCGCCGAAGCCCGCAGCCATTCCTGTCTGGCCTCATTCAACCGAGAGCGCATCGAACGATCCAGCGATGCGGCGCCGTCATCCACTTGCTGGGCCCTTTCAGCAATCCTGGTCGCGACCGTCTGAAAGGCGTGGTGCATGCGCAGTTCCGTCAGCCGTTGCCGGGCTTCGGAGAGTTGTAGCCGGATCATCTGGGCCATGTGGTGGGCGCGATTTTCCAGCTCCGCAATGAAGTCCTGCTTGCGGTGAACGACCAGCTCGGCGGCGGCGGAAGGCGTGGGTGCGCGCAAGTCGGCAACGAAATCTGCGATCGTAAAATCCGTTTCGTGACCTACTGCGGAGATTACTGGAATTCCGGAAGCCGCGATGGCCCTCGCCACCACTTCTTCGTTGAACGCCCAGAGGTCTTCGAGCGATCCCCCGCCGCGCGCCACGATAATCACTTCGGCGTTCTGCTCGCGGTTGAAGTACTTGAGGCCGTCGACAATCTCCTCCGCCGCGCCCTCGCCCTGCACTTTGACCGGATAAAGCAGCACGCTCATATTTCGGAAGCGGCGGCGCAGGACACGCAAGATGTCGCGAATCACGGCGCCGGTGGACGATGTCACCACGCCGATGGTCCGCGGCAGCACGGGTAGGGGCTTCTTGCGAGCGGTTTCGAATAAACCCTCGGCGGCAAGTTTCTGTTTGAGCTGCTCGAAGGCCAGTTGCAGCGCGCCCAGGCCGGCAGGCTCGAGGTATTCAACGTAAAGCTGATATTCGCCTCGCGCCTCGTACACGCTCAAATGGCCGCGCGCGATCACCGCTATGCCGTCCTGGGGTTTGAATTTCAGATACCGTGCCTGGTTGCGGAAGCACACCGCGCGGAGCTGGGCGGTCGCATCCTTGAGCGTGAAATAAAGATGGCCAGAAGCGGCGGGCCGGAAGTTTGAAACTTCCCCAGTCACCCATACGTTCTTATATTGCCGCTCCAGCAGGTCCTTGATTTCCCGGCTCAGCTCGGAGATGCTGAAAATCTTCCGTGTGGGGCCGAAATTTAAGAGCGCCTGTTCCACGACTGATCCTGTCAGGCTGACAGCTCAGAGCTTCACTACCGCCTCGTAAAATGCGAAATGATCCAAAGCACCAGGGTCAAGACTACGCTCAACAGCACGCACGTGACGATGGGAAAGTAGAACTGCAGGTTCTTGCCTTTGTACACAATATCACCGGGCAGCCGCCCCAGGCCAAAAAGCGAGAACCGCGCGCCCGCCATCAGCAACAATCCAGCAGCAACCAGCAGCACGCCGACAATCACCAGCAATTTGCCGAGCTGGGAAGGCAGCATATAGACATTGTACTGGAAACGTCCACGCTCGGAGCGTCGACCTTCAGGTCGGCAGTACCCTCGGTGCCGACCTGAAGGTGAGCGCTACGTCGCGAGAAGGATTGCGGCGGCGAGCGCCGCCGTTTTGTGGTCCTTCGTCCAAGGCGGCCCGATGGAACTTCCCAAGCTTGAGACCCTGCGCTGCATTCGACTCGCCTCGTTCCCGAATGTTGTCCTGGCCCGGTCGTCGAGGTCTCGCTCTTTAATTGCCTTTACGGGAGCTTCCAGGCGCTCACAGGCTTTCTTAACAGCCTCGCGAAAGAACTCGCCTTCGGCCGTGTGGATCAAAGCATGTGACGCGAGAATTGCGGGGAGGTCTGGCAGGCGGCGGCCTGAGGCCAGAAGCACAGCGGAACCGGCAATTGGACATCGCCGAGCTTTCAAATCCTCGACCACCTCTTTGATGGCCTCGAAAGCCAAACGCTCTGAGATGGCTGCACAGTTCGCAAGATAACTCTCCGCCTCTCGAAGTCCGAGACCCGCTGCGAAGTGATAGGGCTGCCTGGCTCCTGGGACGACGGGATCCGCAGTGACGATGCGCCTTCGGTCTAACACTTCTACCGAGTCTGCATTACCGGAGATGGCCACCAGCACTCCCCAACCGGAATGCATCCGAACCCCGAGGGCTGCTCGCTTCACGCCGGAGGTCTTCATCAGTGATTCAGGTAGAGGCAAGCCATGGCGTGCGACTATGGAGCTTCAGAACGCCAGGTCCACTCCCCGGAAGAAATAGCCGATCTCGTACGTGGCTGTCTCGGGAGCGTCCGAGCCGTGCACAGCATTGCGCTCGATATTCGTAGCGTAGAGCTGGCGAATGGTTCCGGCGGCGGCCTTGGCGGGATTTGTAGCGCCCATGACCTCGCGCAGCCGCGGAATAGCTTGTTCGCCTTCCAGCACCATCGCCAGGGCGGGGCCCGAGCTCATGAACGTAGTGAGGCTCTCGAAGAAGGGCTTACCGCGGTGCACGGCGTAAAACCCTTCCGCCTCTTTCTTCGTAAGATTCACCAGGCGCGCCGCGACGATCTTAAAGTCATTTGCTTCGAAGATCTTAATGATGTCACCCATGTGCGCCGCCGAAACCGCGTCGGGCTTTATAATTGTCAAAGTACGTTCTATTGCCATATGCTCCCCAAAACTTTAAAGGTCAAAGGCCAAAGCATAAAGCGTAGGACCAACTTTTGTCCGTCAGCTCTTACCCCTCAGACTTGCCTTTAACGTCTCGCCAATCAGCGCCGGGCTTTCGGCGACCTCAATGCCCGCCAACTGGAGCGCTGCGATCTTATCCGCGGCGGTCCCCTTCCCGCCTGAAATGATGGCCCCCGCGTGGCCCATGCGACGGCCCGGCGGCGCGGTGCGTCCGGCGATGAACCCCACCACCGGTTTCTTGACCTGCGCTTTAACGAAAGCTGCCGCTTCTTCTTCAGCCGTGCCGCCGATCTCTCCAATCATGACGATCCCGTGCGTTTCCGCGTCTTCATGGAAGAGCTTCAGAGTATCGACGAACGCAGTTCCGATTATCGGGTCACCCCCGATCCCAATGCAGGTGGATTGGCCAATGCCCAAAGCGGTAAGCTGGCCAACCGCCTCATAGGTCAGCGTCCCGCTTCGAGAAACCACACCCACGTTTCCTTGCAGGTGGATATGACCCGGCATAATACCAATCTTGCACTTTCCAGGCGAAATAATACCCGGGCAATTGGGGCCAATCAGCCGAGTCTTGGTTCGCGAGAGACAATCCATCACACGCGCCATGTCGAGCGTGGGGATACCCTCTGTGATGCAAACCACCAACGGCAACCCCGCGTCAGCAGCCTCCAGGATCGCGTCTGCAGCAAACGGCGGTGGCACGAAGATCACAGAAGCGTTCGCGCCCGTTTTTTCCTTAGCTTCCTGGACTGTATTGAAAACCGGAATACCTTCAACGGCGCTCCCGCCCTTACCGGGTGTCACCCCGGCCACCACCTTGGTACCGTACGCCACCGCTTGCTGCGTATGGAACGTGCCTTCGCGACCTGTGATGCCCTGCACTAAGAGTCGTGTGTTTTCGTCAACGAGAATAGACATAGGATTGATTCATTGATCCATTGATTCATTGAAGTGATTTAATGAATCAATTCCGCGCGAGCGCAACCACTTTTTCTGCCGCGTCCTTCATGTCGTCCGCGACACCGAATTTCAGGCCAGACTCGCGCAGGAGTTGCTGTCCAAGTTCGACGTTTGTCCCCTTCAGCCGAACCACGACCGGAACTTTGGTTCCGAGGGACCGGACCGCCCCGATTACTCCATTGGCCACAATATCGCAGCGCATAATGCCGCCGAAGATGTTAATGAGCACGGCGCGCACGTTAGCATCGCTCAAGATGATTTCGAAACCGTGGCGAACCTGTTCTTCGTTGGCGCCGCCGCCCACGTCCAGGAAATTGGCCGGGCGCCCGCCGGCGTACTGAATGATGTCCATGGTGGCCATGGCCAGGCCCGCCCCGTTCACCATGCAGCCCACGTTGCCGTCCAGGCGAATGTAGTTCAAGCTGTAGCTCGAGGCTTTGACCTCAAGTGGATCTTCCTCATCCAGGTCGCGCAGTTCGCGGATTTCGTTGTGTCTGTACAGCGCGTTGTCATCAAAATTCATTTTGGCGTCGAGGGCCAGCAGGCGGCCGTCGCGCGTGAGCACAAAGGGATTGATCTCTTCAAGGGAAGCGTCCGTGGCGATCATTGCCTGATACAGGCTGGAAAAGAACCGCACAGCATCGTTCACCAGCTTCGCTTCCAGGCCGAGCCCGAAGGCCAACTTGCGCGCCTGGAAAGGCTGCAAGCCCAGCGCGGGATCGATGAACTCTTTCAAAATCTTCTCCGGATGCTCGGCAGCCACGACTTCGATTTCCACCCCACCCTCGATCGAGGCCATGAATGCAGGGCGGGCAGTGGTACGGTCAATCACCAAGCCCAGGTAAAGTTCCCGCGCCACCTGCAGGCCTTCCTCAACCAGAAGGCGCTTCACCACGCGCCCCTCGGGGCCCGTTTGAATCGTGACCAGCTTCTTGCCGAGCAACTCTCCCGCGATGCGCTGAGCTTCATCCGGGCTGTGGGCCAACTTCACACCGCCCGCCTTGCCCCGGCCTCCCGCGTGGATCTGCGCCTTCACCACGACGGTTCCGCCCAATCGCTCCGCCACCGCGCGTGCTTCCTCGGGGCTAAAGGCAACTTCACCGCGCGGAGTGGCTACGCCGAATTTTGCGAGTATTTGCTTGGCTTGGTATTCGTGAATCTTCATGGTGGCCCGTTGTCAGTCGTCCGTGGTCCGTTGTCGACACTTGGCGTACAGTTGTCTACGCAACCGTCGACGGCGTTAGAGGATTGCAATTAACCGGTAATCTGGCAGTATATGAAATAGGGAGCCTAATTGCAATGCGCACACGATTTCGTATCCTGCTGGAAGTCGTGGCGATCTTCAATCGGAAGGCCTGAGCACGATAGGCAACGGACGACGGACAACGGACGCGTGAGGCCATGGAAATTCGCGAAACCATCGAAAAGCTGGAATCCCGCCAACATCTCAGCCGCGCCGAGGCTGGGGCGGTGATGGAGCGCCTCCTGTCAGGTTCCGTGCCCGACGATGAGATCGTCAGCTTCCTCGCGGCCTTGCGGGACAAGGGCGAGCTGGCTGAGGAACTGGTCGGGTTCGCGCTGGTGATGCGAGCTCACGCTGCCGATGGCTTACGCCAGGCGGGAGTTGATCTGGAGGCGCTGCGGGCCGGCAGCCCCTTGCTCGACACCTGTGGAACCGGCGGCGATGGTCACGCCACGTTCAATGTCTCGACGGCGGTGGCGTTGGTGGCCGCAGCCGGCGGGGTCCGCGTGGCCAAGCACGGCAATCGTTCCATCTCGAGCCGTTGCGGCAGCGCGGATGTGCTGGAAGCCCTCGGCGTCTCGCTCAACCTGCCGTACGCCCGCATCCCCGCCTGCCTGGAAGAAGTGGGTATGGTCTTTCTGTTTGCGCCCAGCCTCCACGCGGCCATGAGGCACGTGATGAATGCACGGCGGGCTCTGAAGACAAAATCCGTTTTTAACCTGTTGGGGCCGCTTACAAATCCGCTTCGCGCCTCGGTCCAGCTCGTCGGAGTCTACGATGTGTCGCGCACGGAGATGATGGCGCGCGCCCTGGGCGCTGTCGGTACCGAGCGGGCTTTCGTCGTCACGGGCTCCGATGGCATGGATGAAATCACTCTTTCCGGCCCCACACAATTCTCCTCGTATACTGCCGGCGCGGTCGAGACGCGCGACGTGACCCCGGAAGAGTTTGGCTTGACGCGGATGCCCCTCGAGACACTGCGCGGCGGAGACGCAGAGACCAACGCCCGGCTTACCCTATCCGTCCTTCGAGGCGAGGGCGGTCCACGCAGGGATGTGGTGCTCGCCAACGCTGCCGCGGCGTTTGTAGTGGCGACCAAGGCGGCAGACTTTATCCACGGCGTTGCCATGGCCGGCGCAGTTATTGACTCCGGCCGCGCACTTGAGACACTAAAGAGACTAGTGGACTTTACGCAGCGGAACCAGAGCCATTGATTCATTGAGCCATCAAATCATTGGTTTGTTGCGCTGGTGCATCACCGCTAGCTCCCCCTTCGTATGTCATCCCTCTTGGCGATGAGCCGTTGGCCCACCCACAGAAACGAAAGCCAGCATTCGTCACCCCCGCGAAAGCGGGGGTCCATCGTCAGTCCGGGAACCAATAGATTGCCGCTTTCGCGGGAATGACGTAACTTTCAAAGAGGACAACGGACCGCTGACAACGGACGGCCCGCGACAACCCTACATTTTCAGGAAATTGGCGAGCAACTGCCTTCCCGGCTGCGTGAGGATCGATTCGGGATGAAACTGAACCCCTTCGATCTTCATCTGGCGGTGCCGCAGGCCCATGATTAGGCCGTCCGGGGAAGTGGCGGAGATTTCAAGGCAGGGTGGGAGGCCCTCGCGTTCCACGATCAGCGAATGGTAACGAGTGGCCTCGAAAGGATTCGGAAGGCCTTCGAAAATAGTCTTGCCGTCGTGATGCACCTGGCTGATCTTGCCATGCATCAGTTCCGGCGCTCGGATGACCTTGCCACCGAAGGCTTGTCCGATGGCTTGATGCCCGAGGCACACTCCCAGAATAGGAACACAGCCCGCCAGCTTGTCGATCACCTCCAGGCAGATTCCTGCTTCGTTGGGAGTCTTGGGACCGGGTGAGATGACAATCGCACTGGGCAACTCTTTTTGGATTTCATCTAAGGTGGTCTGATCGTTTCGAACCACACGCATTTCCGCGCCCAGTTCACCTAAATATTGGACCAGGTTGTAGGTGAAAGAATCGTAATTGTCGATGATGAGAATCATTCCCCAAGCCCCTTCAAATTCATTATAGTTGGAACTTGCTTTTTGGGTTTTAGATTTTGGATTGGCGGAGGCGAAGATGCCACGAACCAAACGGCGGGAATTCCTGAAGTCGGGTATTGTTTCAGCAACTGGAATCACGGGATTTGCCAGAAGTGCGGAGGCCCTCTCCAGACCCTCATTACCCTTTGAGGCTGAGGCAGCCGGAACGCCCCCGCCATTTCATCTCGGCCTGGTGACGTACAATTTGGCGGCGAACTGGGACATTGAAACCATTATCAAAAATTGCGAGGAAACGGGCTTCGTGGGTGCGGAACTCCGCACCACACACAAGCACGGAGTCGAACCCTCCCTCAGTAAGCCGCAACGCGCGGAGGTGAAGAAGCGCTTTGCCGATTCGAAGGTGCGCCTCGTGAGCCTGGGGACGACCTGCGAATACGAATCGCCCGACACCGCCACGGTCGAGAAGAACATCGAAGAAACGCGCCGCTGGTGTGAACTGGCCGAGGATCTGCGCTGCCTGGGAGTGAAGGTGCGCCCCAACGGATTCCCGCGCGACATTCCGCACGAGCAGACTCTCGATCAGATCGGCCATGCGCTGGCCAAGTGTGGAGACATTGCGCGCGACCACGGCGTAGAAATCTGGATGGAAGTTCACGGCGAGGGCACTCAGATCCCCGCCAACGCTCATCAGATTCTCTCCGCCGCCAACCACCCGTTGGTCGGCGCCTGCTGGAATTCCAATCCCACCGACGTGGAGGACGGCTCGGTTCGGAAGAGTTTTGAGCTGTTGAAACCTTGGATTCGCAGTTGCCATATCAATAACCTCGACAATGCAGCTTATCCCTGGCATGAGCTCTTCACCCTATTCCGATCCATCAACTTCGATCGCTACACGTTCGCCGAAGTGGGTGAGCCGAGCTGCGAGCCCCTGCGCTTCATGAGCTACTACCACGCCGTGTGGGATTACCATGCGGGACTGGGCAGACCGTGAGAAGGCAGTAGGCAGTTGGCAGTAGGTCAATTCTTTCTGGAGGGCGCGTTAGACCCGAGACATGAAAGCTCACACTTGCCATCTTCTCTTGCTTGCTGTTATCTCGATCTTGCTCGCGGCTGCAGTGAGCATTCTGGCTAATGACGACCAACCCGTAAGCGCAATACCAGCACTTGTTTCCATTAGATACTGCGACGGGGACACGCAGGTGTATTCAGTGTGGCTCAAGCTGCGGGTGAAATTCGTTAATCGAACAAACAAAACCTTAATACTCGACAAGGAGATCGGAAAAGCCTGGTACGGCGAGAAGGTAGCGCGAAGCGTGGAAGATCTTGCAGCCGGCAGGTACGAATACAATCCCAACATCGATTGGGTCTTCAGCAAGAAAGATGATCTACCTGCTGTGCCGAGTGCCGACGCTCCAGGGTCGGATTTTGCATTGCTTGTCCCCGGCCACACCTTCAATAGTGAAGTTAATATCACCGTATTTGCTCAGTACGAGAACCCAAAAAGTTTCGCAGGTTCGATTAGGCCAGGAGTTCATGTCCTCCAACTGGAACTCTCTGCATGGGATCACCCTGGCAAGGCCTCTGTATATGCGAATTCATGGCGAAAACTCGGAGAGCTTGTAACGGGAGTGATTAAGACTGAGCCGTTGGAGATACGGATACCTTCGAATCCTGAGGTCGAGCGCGGCTGCAAGTAAACCGATCTCTCTTCACGTGGCGCTTTCATTAGCCGCCGGGGGCCGGGCGAGGGGTTCCCACGTCGCAGAGGACAAGTCGAGAATTCTCTTGACTTTCGCTTTTCATTCGCCTAGGGTAAGAGTTGACAGCAACCAAACCAACGTATGGAGGATTACATGACGATCAGCGAAGCGCTTCTGCCGGAGTTGGACGACGAGATTACCAAAACACGCAAGACCCTAGAGCGGATCCCCGAGAAAGCAGACTTCGTTCCGCATCCCAAGTCGATGCCGCTCGGCAAGCTGGCGCCCCACGTGGCCGAACTTGGCGGCTTCGGCCTCATGGTGCTTACTACCCCCAAGTTAGACTTCTCCGCGGGCAGCTATAAGCCATTGCCTTTCGAATCCGCGGCCCAACTCGTCAGGGTATTCGACGACGGCGCAGCCAAGGTCCGCCTGGCGCTCATCAACACACCCGATGAGGCTTGGAAGGAGAACTGGATCCTCGCTTTCGAGGGCAAGGCCATTTTTGAGGGGCCTCGGTTTCTGGCCTACCGGCAGATGTTCCTCAATCACCTTGTCCACCATCGCGCCCAGCTCGGCGTCTACCTGCGGCTGAACGGCGTCCCCGTGCCCGCCATTTACGGTCCCTCCGCCGACGAGCCGTGGGGATGATCAAATTACTCCGTAGGGGCACGCCATGGCGTGCCCCTAAATGCGCCATGGCGTGTCTCTGTGCAAGCTTGATTGGTCCGCGATCTAAGCCGGTTCGATCCGGTATCGCTCTCCCGCCTGCGTGGGAAACTGCATAATATCGCCTTTCGCCGAGACTGTGATCGGCTGGCCATCCTTCACGCGCGTCACCTTGGGTTGCGCGTTGGGCCAAGGATTGACCAGCTTCGCCGTTGCACCCTTTTCGCTAAGCATCGTCACCTGTGAAACCGTTTTGCCATCGTAGGAGGCGCTAAGCAGGAAGGCCCCGAATGCGCGAAGGTCCCGGAAGCGCGCTCGTCCCAATCCCTGCGTGTTGGGAAAGAGTCGGATCGCCCCTGAGAAGCTCTGTAGCATGCACTCATTGAGCACAGCAGGCAACGAGAGGTTTTCCGTCCAAACGCCCATGCGCATCATGAAATCATAGTCAACGCCATCATTGTACCGGCCTTCGATCTGGCGGACACGGTCGTTGGCAATGCCGTTGGGCAACTGGCAGTAACGCACCTGATTCTTGAACCAAAGGACATCCAGCATCCCCAACCGTGCGCGGATCAGGGGCTGATAGACAAGATCATTGCCTCCTTCCAAGCGAATGGTGCGCGCCGTGCGCCGGGCGATTTCCAGCTGCTCTTCGTTGCGCCCCATTCCGACCTGGTCTCCCGGAAAAACGGGGGCAAGCGTCACCGGGATGTTATAAACGTGCTCCGGTGGAGCATTAAGCACATCCAGCCACACTTCGCCATAGGGCCCCTGCGTTTTCGGGTAGTTGGCCAGATTGTTGCGGACCTCCGCCCACCGGTCGCGCTCGCCTTCGTCGACATTGAGGATCTTGGAGGCCTCAAGGACGGCATCGAGCAGGAACCGCACCATGGCCAAGTCCATAATGCAGTCTCGATTGAGGCGGAAGTCCACCGTGCAGCCCCAGTTTTCGGGCGAGGCGGAAGGCGCAATATGGTATTTGCCGTCGGCCCCCTTTTTCACGAAGGCGACCGCAAAATCGGTGGCGGCGCGGAATATGGGATAGACCCGTTGCAGAAACTGCTTGTCGAGTGTGTACAGGTATTGCCACCACAGACTCTGCACCGTCCAAGGCGTCTCGCAGACTTCGTAGCCCCAAGGCGGCGCCGGGTACGGCACCACCTGGCTCGGCACCGGATACGCGGAGTGCGGGAAGAAGGCGCCCGGCAAACCGAATTTCTCGCGGGCGTAGTTCCGGGCCATGGGCAGCAGGCTTTCGACCACTTCCACATAGGGAAGATTCTGGTCCACATGATTGCTTGAAAACACTCCCCAGAAGACCTGCTGGGTGTTGTAGTTCATGTGATAGTCGCCATGCCAGGCAGTGCCGATCTTGCCGCTCGTCCAGTTGCCGAACAAACCCGGGGCCACTTTCCCAGCCCTCAGGCAGCAGGCCAGCAAGTATTGGTTGTGGTACCAAATCTTCTCCAGTTCCCGGTCCTCAAATTCGACGGCAGAGCGTGTCCAGAAACCCTTCCAGCCGTCTTCGGTTTCCCGCTGGAGTTGCTTCACGGGGATCTGCGCCAACCGCACCGCCTCGCTGCGGGCAAAGGCCACGTTATCCGCGTGGTCGCGCGGAGTGAAAAGCGTGAGGTCGAGGCGGAAAGGCTGGTCCATCTGACTGCGCAAGAAAACACACGGTGGGCCGTCGAAGTCCCAGTACGCTTCCTTGCTTCCTGGCCCCAGTTTTCCCAGCCGATTCTGGGTTTGTGCAAGACCTTCGATCAACCAGGAGCCTTGCATACGTCCATTCAAAGCAAAGCTGCGGTCCTTCGCTGTGCGAGGTGGATTAGGGTTCTCCGCTGTAGGCACCGTCGCCGGAAAATGTTGATAGGCGGAGAACTCGGAGAAACCCGCGCCCGCGTTGCCGTCAAGCTCAGGCGGCGGAAGTTTAGCCGCAGCATCAAGATTGGGGCAGTAGGAGACGGAGACGAAGGGCGCGGGCTCGTCGCTGGAAACTGAAACGTGCCCGGAGTTCCAGTTTACGAAACAGCGCAATGTCAGTTTGCGACGCTTGCCGCGCAGGTCGTCGCATTCGAGCTCGAGCGTATAGAGTCCATTCGACGGATCAAGCACTTGCCTGACGACGCGCACTTTTCGCGAGTCCCAGTGAATCCACACAATGCCGCAAGGCCAGGGGCGCGGCCAGGATTTCGCGTACGAGGAAGTCACTTTCTGGGTGTATTCGCGGAAGAAGTCGATGCCATATTCCATATAGAGCATGTCAGGCTTGCCCTGTCGCTTGGCCTCCTCGCTGGCCCGCTCCCAAAGCTTCAGCAGTTCGTTGAACGGTAACACATGCTCGTAGTGATCCTCGCTCACCCGGATGTCCCAGGAGTCTTCCTTCCCCAGGTGGAGGCCCAGCGCGTCCGGGCGCACCGTGACGCAGAGTCCAATGTCACCATTACCAAGGAGCATCCCCTCGAAGAAATTCGGCGTGGGCAGGTCGCGAATAATCTGATGGCGCTTGGCGATGTTAAATCCGTCCAGATCGGCATCGTCTGTCAGCGGACGAGCTTTGGCCGGCAGCACTCCTGCGGCGGCCGTGGCGGCGCTTGCTTGCAGAAATCTTCTTCGGTTGGTTTTCACGCAGGACCTCCAGATGGTGTTGTTCAAGGCGCATATAGTATCACCGCTCGCGTTGCAGTGGCGGCGCTCGTGGCCGCCCCATCCGCGCGACCGCTTCTGCGGCGCGGACATTGTGCCCCGTGGGGCTGATGCGGCATAAGAGACAATTGGCCCCTGCGGAAGGGAAAACCCTGCAGAGTTGCCCCACATCGAACTAAAAGGACAATGCATTCGATGTTGTGACACATTCCATTCATCGTTTATCTTTCGCTGAGGACTGCGGCACTTTTCTCCCCAGTCCCTGTACGCACTTTGGCGAATCTTATTGAGAGGCTGAACCTGGAATGAAACCTTCGCTTCTGCTGTTAGCTTTCGTTGGGCTCATCTCGGCAACAGCTCATGCGGTCGCCCCACCCCCTTGTCTGGGAGGCGTTTCGGTCAGCACTTTTCGTCTTCTGCTCCAACCGGAAGGGAAAGGCCCCGCATTGCCACTAAGCTCCGTCAACCTCATCCGGGCGGGCGACAGGCTGAAATACGAGCCCATTCACATACCTAACCCCATCAAGGACAAAGCGCAGATCGCGATTCTGATTGTGCCGGCCTCCGCACTCTCCGGTGAGGCAGCGAACGGTGGCGCCACGTCAGCGGGATCAGCGACGGTGGAACAAAAGGGCGGCGCCACACCGCGCGCGGAAAAGAGCAAGGTTAAGCAAAAGGACCTTGTGGTGTTGGAGGCACGGCCGGCAAAGGACCCTGCGCAGTGGGCGATTCCGACACAGGCCGCCGTCGTGGGGGTGGTTTTCGGTCCGCACGGGCTGGACGTAAAAAAAGTGAGCTCGATGGTTGAGAAGAATCAAGACCTGATCCCGCAACTCGCCGATTATGCTCAGCAGACGTCTACTGTCGAAGCGCTGGTTCAAACGCTTTCCCAAGTCGAGCAATCGCCCAATTACGGAACAGACTTGAATTCGGCCTTGCGCGGATTCTCCGCTGCGTATGGCGTCTCGGTCTCCAAACTCGATACCGGCGCTCCTACGGATCAGCAGGCGGCGCAATTGCTTGGGGCCGTGATGCCCTCACTTTCCACCTACGATCCGCTCACCTCGGAGCGAACAGCATTGCTCGCGCAGTCGACGGGGCTGGCTTCAGCCGTGGCCGGCCTCTTCTTCGGCACGCCGGTCGGCCTGGCCGCCGGGGGCGCGGCGCTCTTTGAAAACCTCCGTATCATGGTTTTTCCGGACACCGATTTTCATGCCGCCTTCACGCAGTCTATCCCCAGCGATGGACTGGCGCTCTGTAGCAAAGACCAGAAGCTGAAGCCCCGCACCCGCCCGGCCTATCTGTGGATGCTGCGCGTTCCGGATGTGGGAGCGCCAACGGCGTCGCTGCCGGAGACCCGGTGCCTACCGCTGGGTTGGAAATCCACCATTAAGATTGCGTGCGCGAATCCCAGCCAGCTCAAAAACCTCCCGCGAGTCCGGGATTGGGAATTAGTCTCCGCGGGCCACTCGGCGGAGGTTCCCGTGACCGTGAAACTGGGTGAACCGGACGACTCTCTGGAGTTGGACCTCAGCAAAACCAAACTTCCGGAAGGGCAATACCGCCTTGTCGCCAAGTGGGATTGGGATCCGATGGAAGTGCAGGGCGACATCAACTTACGTCCCTTTGCGGATTTTTCGCACGCCAGCCTCAGCCCCGATTCCGAAGACCGCCTGGTGGAAGGCACGGGTCTGGTGAGGGTTCAACTAACGGGCGCGGATTTTGAGTTTGTCAACAAGGTCGCACTCGTTCCTTCAGGCAGAGCGGCAGGCTCCAGTCCGGCCTCTGCTCTACTAAATGACGAAGCCACACTCAAGGCCGAGGGATTGCCCAAAGAACTGTCCTTCACCGTTCCCAAGGGGAGTAGCTCGGGGGAGCAAACGACCTTGGATTTGGACATTGACACCGCCAAGTTGCCGGCGGGCTCCTATTGCCTGAAAATCACCCAGACGAACGGATCGAATCATGACCTCGGGCTCGTGATCCACCCTCCCAACCCCACCTTATCCAATCTTCCCTTGCGGGCAAACCTGGGGGAGACGCACCAGACATTCACCCTCGAGGGAACCGGCATGGAACGGATTGAAGCCATTTCGAGCGACAGCGCGACGTGGACCCTGGCTCCTGTTGCGGCGGATGCGCAGAACCTGCGCGAGCGAATGGCCACGCTCAAATTAATGCCGAAGGCGAAAAAAGGCGATATGCTCGACGCCAGCTTGAAGGTTTTGGATCTGCAAAGCCCTCTCAAAATCTTCGACGTCGTACAAGTGGTTGGGCCGCGACCGAAGATCACCGGAGTGAACGAATCGTCCTCTCAAGCGACGGATGTAGCCTTGCGCCAGGGCGAAATCGCCGGCGGCGGCCCGGTGAGCTTCTCGATACAGACTGAGAACGCCGGATCGAATCCCGGCTTCGAGCTGAGCTGTGCCAACCAGGGAGACGCGAAGAAACCCCTCTCTCTCCATCCTGGCGAGCGAGCCGGAACTGCGCAGTTGGATTTCGCCGGAGAAGGCATCCTTTTCCTGTCCGTTGATCCGGGATCGGTTGGCCGCTCCGGGTGCCAGTTGGAGGCCATGATAAGCGCGGATGAGACCGGCGCCTCGCAACCCTATATTTTGGGACGAGTCATTCGCCTTCCGCACATTCAGAAATTTGCGCTCACCGACCAGAAGAAGAGTGGCAACCTTTTCTTAGGAAGCCTCACCGGCCAGGAGTTGCAAGTCATCGAGAAGACGGGATGGGATAGCCAGGCAGGATACCCTGTACAGGGAATCCCCGTCCCCGCGGCGGGTGACCCCCAGAACCAGACCTTACAAATTGAACTCCCTTGGCCGCCGCCCTCGCCGCGGGCGCCGCTCTACGTCTGGTTGCGCGGCGAAAGCACGGGGCGCGTCGCCGAAGCAAGGTACTAATGCCTTGTTGCACCTGAGGTGTTCAGTATCGCGACCCCCTCGCCCCTTTGGGGGAGAGGGTGGCCCGCAGGGGCGGGCCGGGTGAGGGGGTCAGAGTGAGTTTCGACGCGCCTACTCCGGCAGCGCGACCTCTGGGCTTTGCGAATGGTGGACAAAAGCCTCCGCGTACTTCACGCCAAGCTCCATGCCACGGCAGCGGTTCATCTGGTCGTGGACCGCGTAGAATTCTTCGGGCTTCTGGCTGGCGTGTACGAAGCACGAGGCGCGTTTGCGCGCCTCGGTCGCCGTGATGTCCACGTACTGGGTGGGCCAGAATTGTGATGTCTGCATTCCGGTCATGACTTCGAAGTAGTAGAGTGCGAATTTCCTTTGCATGCGCAGCCACGCGTCGTAAACCAGCAGCGAAGTGGCCCGGTGATCCTCGTGGGTGTCGATGGGCCAGTGAGTGAACACCGCATCCGGCCGTTCGCCCCGCAGGATTTTCAGGTACTCGTCATAGCGCGCGTAGTTCACTTCGACTTTGCCGTTCACCTGACCTGCGAACACTGGGCGCGCTTTGAGAATCTCGCATGCCTTCTGAGCTTCCGCGGTTCGGATCAGGCCCGCCTCGTCGTAAGTCTTACCTTGAATGCCGCGCTCGCCGCGCGTCAGGTAGAGGATCACGACCTCATGCCCCGCGCCAGAGAGCCGAGCGATGGTGCCGCCGCAGCCGGATTCCGGGTCGTCAGGGTGCGCCCCTGCAATCACCACCCGTATGGGGTTTGGCGTAACACCGGCGGTCCTTGCCAAGGGCGCGCCCGCGGCAAGTGCTCCGGCCGCGCCGGCGGCCTGCCCCAGTAAATTACGCCGTGTTATTGTTGTCATGATCGGTTCCTCCGCCATTCGTCGATGAAAATCTGGAGGTTGCTCCAGGTCCTCGGTGCATCCACGGTGATGTTGTCCACGGGCGAGAGGATGAACCCCTCCGGTCCGAGTTCGGCAAGGGCGAGCCGCACGGCGGCGCGAATCTCGCTCTCTTCGCCCATTTCCACCGTGACGGCGCCCGAGACGCCGCCCCACAGGCAAAGACGCCCGGCAGCTTTCTTCTTGATCTGGCCAAGATCGGTGTGGGTGCCCTGCACCGGATCGACGCCGATGAGAACATCTACTCCCGCTTCCACGTAGTCGTCGAGCCGTGGCAATATTCCGCTGGAGCAAATATAACCAAACTTGGCGCCGTGTTCATGCGCCAGTGCGGCGTCGCTCTTGAGGTGCGGAAGGATGACCTCCCGAAAGAGCTTGGGTGAAAGGAAATCGCAGCCCTCATACCACGCCCGGTAGATATAGAGATCCACTCTCCCCGAAAGCACCACGGCCATGCGCGGCTGGTTCCAATTGTGGATCATTTCCAGAAGTTCGGCGAAAAACCCCGGCTGGTCGTGCTCGAACAACATCAGGTTCTCAAACCCGCAAAGCCAGTTCGCCATATCGACGCCCACGCCCCAACCGCCTGCCAGCAACACTCCCTGCGCGCGCGCGAAAGCGTGGGCACGTTCGGCCTCGACTTGGAATTGTGTGACGTCGTCAGGGTAAGGGGGCGTCAGCAGGTATCGCAACGCATCCAACTCCGATGCTTCGCCGCTCAGCAACGGCTTGATCGCCCGCGGCACCTGGTAATCATCGACGAAGGGAATGTGGTTTCCGTGCGGCCAGTCGTCCGAAAGGCGCACGCTGGTTTGCAGCTTGCCCGCCGGCGTCGAGTACTCCTTATGCAAAACGGCGTACTGGCCTGGATTCTCTTCCTGCCACTCGCGGGTCTCCACCGAAAGATGGAAACGCACCGGCAGCCCGCGCAGGTCCGGGTGGTCCAGGCGCTGCGAACGCGGCAGAGTAGGGATAAAAAGAAAGGAGTCCAGACTCATGTCGCGCTCGGCCTTGACTAATTCATAGAGGTTTTCCTGGCAGCGCCGCCGCAACGCCGTAAAGCTCATGAAGCAACATGGAACATAGTCCGGCGCCTCATGGCGCAACGCGCACAACATTCGCTCGCATGAAGTGAGTTCAGGCATCCTGTGGCACCCTCTAGCATGTCATTCTGAGCGAAGCGATGAATCCCCGCAGTTCTAAAATCGAGCAACTGCCGTGATCCTTCGTCGTCCCGATGAGATCGGGACTCCTCAGGATGACAGCATCAATCCAGGTTCACTTCTCCACCACTTGCTCGCGCTGCGCATCAAAGTAATACACCTTGCCTGTCCGGTAAGACCGAACGGAAAGGTCGCAGGCCACTGAAACCTTATAACCAATATCCACGTTGCAGTTCGGCAGTTGCCGTGTGCGCACGCAATCGAAGAAGTTGTCAACGTGCTTCAGATCGCCCTCGTTGCCCACGCCCTCCACGCGCACTTGGTCGTTGCCGTACTTCTTGTTGAATTCCTCGACGAACGGCGATTCCGGGAAGATATCCGCGTAATCGTACTGACGCGACGGCGGGCCTTCCCACTCGTCGCTCAGATGGATAGTCGCTTTGGTCCCCCGGATCATCATCATCGGACCGTTCTCGTTGACCTGTGAAGACTGCACGGTCATCGAGTACTTACTTGGATAGTCGGCGACGGTCAGGAAGGTGTCAGGAACTTCGCGCCCGTCGTTATAGACCCACAACCCGCCCATGCCCGCGACACGGGTGGGGAAGTCGTTGGCCACTCCGACATGAAAGGGCGCGACGACATGATAGTGCAGGTCGGTGGCAATGCCGCCTGAATAGTCCCAGTACTTGCGGAAGCGGAAGAACCGGTCCGCGTTATACGGAATCTGGCGGGAGGGGCCGAGCCACTGTTTCCAATCGATGTGGTTGTCCCCTGTGGCGTCGGGACCGGCGGCCGGATCGATCGTCCAAAAGTCACCGCCGTTCCAGTCGCCTTCCGGGGCATTGCGGCTGTAGGTGCCCTGCACGGCGACCACTTGCCCGATCATGCCGGATTGGACAATCTCGTGGATCTTGTGCCAGCGGTTCCAGGAAAGCCCCTGCACGCCCACTTGCAGGACGCGCTTGAGTTCTTTGGTCTTGTGGGCGACCGTTTTGCTTTCCTCGGCTGTGTGCGTCATGGGCTTCTCAACGTACACGTCTTTGCCGCGCTCCATGGCCGCGAGGGTGATGGGTGCGTGCCAATGGTCGGGCGTGGCGATGAACACCGCATCAATGTCAGACCGCTCGAGCACTTCCTGGTGGTGAACGTAGGTCTTTGCCCCCGGGACCTTTGCCGAGGCCATGCTCAGCCGCTTCTGGTAAACATCACAAAGGGCTACGATTTCAATATCCGATTGGTTGGCACGGTGCTGAAGCACCAGGTTCAAATGATCTGAGCCGCGCGCTCCCAGGCCGATCAGCGCCACATTGATGCGATCGTTCGCGCCCTGCAAGCGCTGCCACGCCGGGGCGGCAGCCAAGGCCGCGCCTCCCATCGCAGCTTTCTTCAGGAAACTACGGCGGGTTGGATTATGCGAAGAAGTCATAGGTGAAACCTCCATTTGAAATCCGCAGCCTGCCTGGCGCTCTGATGCGCCAGGCTCGATCCCACGGCGTAACAACGGCTCAAGAAACTAAAACAGCTCACGCAAAGACGCCCAGGCGCCACGAAACGCCAAGTGTGAAGCCGCCTTTTTCTTTGCGGCCTTTGCGCACTTTGCGTCTTTGCGTGAACCCGTTCCTTTCCCCCCACGATTACTTCCGAACTTCTGCCGGTACGAAGGACGCTAGGCTGTCGAACTCTCTGTTGACAGCAGCACGACCGCAATCAACGCGCAGACTATTCCCACAGCCTGCAAGGCGCTGATGGATTCATGGAGAATGAAAGGAGCCAGGAAAACTACCACGATGGGATAAAGCGCCGTGAAGGGCGCGACGATCGAGGCCTTGCCGCCGCTCTTCAGCGCCGCAAGCAGCGCCCAAGCCCCTAAAGCGTTAAACACGCCGCTCAAAAGGGCCCATTCCAGGCCACGATGGGAATATGTGAAGAGCACCTTTCCCGGGTAAAGCCATGGCTCGAGAATGAAAAAGCCCAGGGCCAGCCACACTAAAGCCCATTCCGCAGAGAGATAGTTAGTGGAAAGCTTTTGGAGCAAACCAACAATCCCCCACGAGATCAGGGTGATCAGACCAAACCAGAACCAAGGGGGCAAATGCATAGGACCGGACTCTTACAAAGAGAAGATGACAATAGCCGCCACGGCAAATCCCAAACCCACCATCTGAAGCCAATTCAGCCGTTCGCGCAGAACCAGTACCGCAAGCACGACTGTAATGAGGGGATAAAGGGCCGTGGCGGCGGTGATGACCGACGTGTTCCCGCCGCTCCGATAGGCTGCGAAAAGCGTCAGGCCGCCGATGCCCGCGAGAATTCCGTTGCCAAGACTATACGCGATGCCCTTCGCGCTCTTTTCGAACTTGACGCGCTTCATGACAAGCACCAGAACCGCCACCGGAATGAAGCCGAACGCAAAGATGAACTGCATCGTGCTGGCGGGAATCTCGTTGGTCCCCAGTTTCGAACAGAGCACCCACGCCCCCCAACAAAGCACGCAAAGCAGCGAGTACCAAAACCACTTGGCTTTAAGCCCCTGCGGTATGACTCTCATGCAACTCCAAAATGAGAAGGGGTACGTCCCTCGGCAACGTCTCGCACTCGCTCCCAAAAACGCCGAAGCAAACACGAGACCGTTTCGCCACCCTGCTTCTTATAGCGAGTGCCTCCAGACTGTCAAGCTTTTTTCCTGGCTGGTGGTGCACTAATTCGAAGGTAGCGCCGGCCTTTAGAGCCTGCCCTGAGCACCGCGAAGGGTCGGCAAATGCTCGCTGGGTGGCCTGCACAGATTTCGCTTGACACGCGTCTCGAACTGTGATAGCCTATAATCGTTGACAAACTCGGCCGCCGACAAACTGTCACGGGCTCGGCGGCGAGAGTGAGCACGGCGATACCCCCTGCAAGTTGAAAGAGGGAGGAGAGCCGCGTAATAGATATTTCTTAGTACGATCGAAGCCAGTATGTTATTGAAAACACAAGACCGGGTGTGCGAAACGAAACTGAGATCGGCCCCCAAAAGCGGCACAAAATGCGCTCAAACTGCGCAATTGAGATCAAAAGCGCGAGTCGAAACAGGCAAACCGGTAGGGGCAGGGGGGGCTACATAGATTCCATGCCCAACCGCGCTGAGCGTCGGAAGCCCGGAGAGCACATGCACGGCCCGTCCCGCAGGCCGACAATCTGTCTGGGCCAGCGCCTTGCGCCCCGGCCCCGCGCACCCGAATCCTGACACCTGCCAGGCCATTCGGGTGTAGACTCATAAGCCGCAAGCCTGAAAGTCCTCGCCGAAGGTCCTGATATGAAGATCCAACTAACCGTATTGTTATTTGCCCTACTTATCCCCGTCGCATTGTTTGTGATCGGCCTGAAGAATATTGGCTTGAGCGCGGAGCAGAAGATCAGGCCGGCCCTTGTGGCGGGAGGTTTCTACCCTGCCGACCCGAACGAATTGGGAAAGATGATCGACGGTTTTCTCGCGCAAGCTTCACCCGAGAAACTGGACGGCAGCCTGGTGGCGCTGATCTGTCCTCACGCAGGCTACCAATTCTCCGGCGGCGTGGCAGCTTACTCGTATGTCCAGCTTAAGGGACGGAGCTACGACCGAGTGGTAGTGCTCGCCCCGTCGCATTACGAGTCGTTTCCCTTCTCCTCCATCTACGACGGAGACGCTTACCATACGCCCTTGGGCGACGTTCCGGTGGACCACGACTTTGCCGCCCAGCTCGTCAAGCTGAGCTCGTCAATCAAAATCTCGGACCGCGGACACGGCCCGGTGAATGTGCGAGGCCAACAGTATGGCGAGCACGCCCTCGAGGATCAACTGCCCTTCCTTCAGCGCGTGCTGGGACAGTTCAAGATGGTGCCCATCGTGATGGGCGACATCAGCTACGACAACTGCCGCGCCCTGGGCATCGCTCTCGCCAAAGCCGTACAAGGCACCAACACGCTCATCCTGGTCAGCTCCGATCTGTCCCATTACCACACGTACGATGACGCAGAGCGGATGGACCACCAGATCTTGAAAACCATCCAGGATTGGGATTACCTGACTCTCTCCCAAAACCTCGAGCGGAACCTCTGGAACGGTCCTTGCGGCGGCGGGCCCATCATCGCCGCCATGATTGCCGCGGAGCACCTGGGCGCCCGTCACGCGCAACTCCTCAAATACGCCAATTCGGGTGACGTGACGGGAGACAAGAGCCGCGTGGTCGGCTACGGAGCCCTGGCGATAACGGCTGACAATGAGAAGGAGAACAAGAAGCACGGCCGCAAGAACGCGGAGTTCTCCCTCACCCCCGCCGAAAAAGAAGAGTTGCTGAAAATTGCGCGCCAGTCCGTGGAAGTCGCGGTGCGGGAGAAGAAGATCCTGTCCGTACCCGACAATGAGCCGGAAGCGCTCCGTGATGCGCGAGGCGCTTTCGTGACCTTGAAGGAACACGGAGATTTGCGCGGCTGCATCGGCTATATGTCCCCTGTTAAACCCCTTGCCGAAACGGTCCGGGATGTGGCCGCGTATGCGGCTCTCGAGGACCGGCGCTTCCGCCCTGTCAACTCCGACGAACTGCCGCTGCTGGAGTACGAGATCTCGGTGCTTTCCCCGCTGCGCAAAGTCGAAGACATCAGCCAGATTCATGTAGGCCAACATGGCTTGCTGATCCGCAAGGGAGAGTATGAGGGCGTGCTGCTTCCCCAGGTGCCCACGGAAGAAGGCTGGGATCGGAAGACATTCCTGGAACAGGTGTGCGTCAAAGCGGGCCTGCCCCAGCAGGCCTGGAAAGATGACGACGCCGACCTGTTCATGTTTACGGCCCTGGTATTTGGCGAGCCGCACAATCCTAAAGCGCCTGCGTTGGATGAGCCCTCAGCTCAAAAGCCGCCAGGATTGCAAGCGCCGCCGGCCCCAGGTTCACCGCGGCCATGAGAACGGCGGCTCGCAAGAAGCCATAAACCGGGAGAAGGTAGGCGCTCAGCGCCACCGCTCCCAGGCACGCCCCGGCGAGATCGAGGCCATAGAGTATCCCCGCGTTTCGCGCTGCATAGGGAGTGGCGTCGGTAGCGCGGACCTCCGCTTCTGAGGTCCGCGGCTCTTCTGAATCGATAAAGTAAAGACGACTCGCTACCGGGAACTGAAATCCGCCCATCAAACCGGCCATCAGAGCCAGCATGGGGAAAACCATGGGGTTGAGGGTGTGAAGCGCCCGCAGACCTTTGACGCTCGCCAGCAGAACGAATAACGCGTAGAGGAGGAGCGGCGCTGCCGCCGCCACAAGCTGCAGCAGTGCGAGCTTCCGGTATTCACCGCCACCCACAGTCGTAGGGGCGGCTCGCGAACCGCCTCTATGCGCCCTCGTTTCCCTTCGGGCCAACCATGCTCCGCCCGCCATCCCCACCATGAAGAGAGCTACCAGAATGGCCAGTTGTTGGTAAACGTATCCGTAGAGGGCTTGAAACCCGAGCAGGAGGAGAACTTCGAGGCCCAGCAGAGTAAACCCCATTGCCGCTACACAAACGCCCAGCGTGGCGCGGTGTCTTGTGGTCTTTCGATGCCGTAGATTTCTGAGGCGCTCGTACAGCCACACCAGCGCCGTCAGAACCAACAAGCCCCCGGCCGCGAAATCCATTACCGGAAAGAATTCCCGCCCAGCCAGCCATTCCAGTAAATCGCGCCAGCGCGAGTGAAATCGCGAACTCCATAGGACCACGTCGAAATAGTAGGCAATGGGAGAGAAGTCCCGGTTAATAGGCGTCGCGGCCTTTGGCTCGATCTGCTGCTCCAGATCCTGCATGCGATCCGGCGTCATCTGGAAGGGAACGTAATACTCGCGAAAATACTGCGTGTGGATGCGTCGCTCGTGCAGCCGGGTCATCAATCGAGAGGCATCTCGGGTAAGTGTGCCCCCTTGATTTGAAACCAGAAAGTGAACCGTCTCCCCTGGAATGGCAACCACTTGCGGGAAGACCGAGCGCAGCGTCTTTTCGAGGCACCTCAACAGGTCCGCAAGTTCCTCGCTGATGTAATTCTCCGCCCCAGTCACCTGAAAAGACAGAACCCCGCCGGGGTTGAGCTTCTCCGCGGCCTCGCGAAAAAACTCCTGGGTGTAAAAGCGGTTCAGTTGGGCGGTAAAGGGGTCAGGCAGGTTGATGATGATGACGTCGAATTTGGTTTTGCTGGTTTTGAGAAACAACCGGCCATCCATGCGGTGAACGAACACGCGAGGATCGCTGCGCGCAGGCGTCCAGACTTGCGCAAAGTGGCGCTCGGCGACGCCCAGGATGGCAGGGTCCAACTCGACGTAGTCGACGTGCTCGAGGCTGGAGTATTGCAGAGCTTGCGCCAGGCTGCCGTTGATCCCTCCGCCAATCAGCAGCAGCGAGCGCGGGGCGGCGTGTTCGAGAAGTGCAAAGTGTACGGCCTCCTCGGCCGCTGAGGGGTCCGGCACGGTGAGTATCCTCAACCCGTTCTCGAAAAGGCTGTGGCTTTCGCTTGTCGCCACCAGCGCCAGATTGCCATAGACGGAATTCCGGGATTCCACGAAGCTGAAGCCGCGCCACAGCAGCGCCAGCGATCTGGCCTCAAGCCGGCGAGCGGCGCGCGGGATGAAGACGGCTGCAACGAGAAGCAGCGCCAGCAGGGTACGGCGATAGACCGGCGTGTGCACGCCGATCCATGCCGCGGCCAGCAGGTTGAGCAGGGCCACGCAGGCGGCCATTTCGAACGAGGTGAAATAGCGGATCAAAATCAGGCTTGCCAGTATTCCTCCCAAGCCCGATCCCGCAGCCTCGAACAGGTAAACCGAACTCGCGGCAGAGGCCGTTGAGCTGCGCGTTTCCTCGCTGCACAGCCTGCTGCCCGCAGCAAACAGGCTTCCCGAGAGTAGGCAGAAGAGGCTGAGCGTTATCAAGGAAGTGAGGAACATCGGCGCCGGGCCCAGGATTTCTCCAGGGACGGATTCCAGCATTGCCCGGCTGGCGCGGACCGCAAAAATGGTCAGCGGGAATATTCCCGCGATCAGGGTTTCCAGGCTGGCTACAACCCTTCGGGAATCCCGGCAGCGCCCAAGAAATCTGCCAAACGCACTCGAGCCAATGGCCGTCCAAAGCAACCAGCACGCGAGTATGATGCCGAGAGAAATCTCGTTGCCGTAAAAGACCACGATCAGCTCGCGCATCAAAACGATTTGCGCGATAACGGAAGTAAAACCAATAAGGGACAGGATGCATTGCAGTTGAGGCGAGACTTTGCCCTCTCCTCGGTGCCCAACATCGAATGTGGGTTGGTTGCTCACGAGCGTTGCGCCATGGCAATACTACCGCCAAAGCCGCCATCGGCGCAAAGCACAGGGGTCAGGAATTAGGAGTCAGCATGAAGAACTGCGCAGGCCGGCTGCCGCATCCGACCGCTGTACTTCGGGGTCTGCGCCAGCCGGCTGTGATCATAAGGGGCGGGGTAACTCGACTGGCGGGGAGGGGATTGACAAATCGCTGTACAGACCGTATAAAGGCTCTATGAAGACTCTTACTATAACGGATGCAAAGAAGAATCTGAGCCGCTGGCTCGACGCTGCGGCCCGCGGACAGGACATCGGGATTGTCCGCGGGGCCGAAATCATTGCTCTGCGCAGGGTCGACGTGGAATCCACCGATTACGCGCAACGCGAATACGCGGCGACGCCAGAGCAAATTACGGCGTTTGCGGCGGCCACCGATAAACGCTATCGCCGGCTCAAGCGGTCGGGGAAATTGGTGACCGTCACCACCGAGCAACTGAGGAACCTGCTTGAGTAAGCTTCTGTCTATTGACCCCGCAGTGTTACGACGCCTACAGAACCTGCCGAAGAACGAAAGGGCTGAGTGCCTGTTAGCGCTGTGCGAGTTGCCCGAGACCTTTGGCCGCCCGCATGTGCACAGTGGCCTGGAAATTCGTAAATTGGGCGACAAGATTTTCGAGTGCCGCGGCAATGCTTCGTTGCGCTTCATCTTTCAGGACCGGCCATCGGACTTGTTCGTCTCCTTCCTGGGCAATCATGACGAGGTCAAAGCACTACTCCAAAACCGCAAGTATCGCTAAGACGGGCGACTGGCGCAGGCGTCCAGAAAGCGCCGTGAGCACCTACGTGACGGTCATTGATAGAAGCCCGGAAGCGGTGGAAAAAGCGCTCATGAATAAGCCGTGACACGCGAAAGGAATTCGTCGCTTGATGGGCGTCGCTTGATGGCTTGCTAATGTCTGCGGCGTTTGACTTCACTGGGGCGGTCGGCTAACCTGAATTGTCAGGGTTAATCCATCCAGCGCGCCATGGGTTGCTGGAATAGAGGTTGGGAGCGCAAACGAACTGCGGAGATTCTCCGCCCCGGACAACGGGGCCTCAGAATGACATCAGTTCGAAGCCGCGTAAAAATGTTGAGAAGAGTATATCTGGACAACAACGCGACGACCCCGGTGGCGCCGGAAGTCTTTGAGGCGATGAAGCCTTACCTGCTCGAGGATTATGGGAACGCCTCTTCGATCCATTGGTTCGGACAACGGGCCAAGAACGCGGTCGAGAGGGCTCGCCAGCAGGTTGCAAAGCTGCTGAATGCGCGGCCCGGCGAAGTGATTTTTACAAGTGGGGGAACAGAGGCGGACAATGCTGCGATCTTCGGCATCGTTCAGGCAGCCCGAGTGGCAAACCCGCACATTATCACCACGAGCATCGAACACCACGCGGTCCTCCACACCGCACAGGCGCTTGAAAAGCAGGGTGTCGGTGTGACTTACCTCGGTGTGGGTGCCGGCGGCGTGGTCGACCCGGCGGACGTGCGAAGCGCCATTCGGCCTGAGACCGTGCTGATTTCCATCATGCACGCGAACAACGAAATCGGCACAATCCAGCCGCTGGAAGAAATTGGGGCCATTGCCCGCGAGCACGATATCTATTTCCACACCGACGCGGTTCAATCGGTGGGCAAGATCCCCATCGATATCGAGAAGTTGGGCGTAGACCTGCTTTCTCTTTCCGCGCACAAGTTGAACGGGCCGAAGGGCGCGGGTGCGATGTACATTCGCAGGGGCACGACCCTCAGGCCGCTTCTTTACGGAGGTCATCACGAGCGTGACCGCCGTCCCGGCACTGAAAACGTGCCGGGCATCGTCGGTCTGGGTACGGCGGCGGAGCTGGCTTGGGCTCACCTTGATGAGTATGGGCAGCGTGTGGCGGCTTTGCGCGATCGCCTGGAGCGATGCGCGCTCGAATTGGTGCCGCAAGTGCGCGTGAACGGGGACTTCGAGCGGCGGCTGCCCAACACCTGCAACCTCTGCTTCGAATGCGTCGAAGGCGAAGGCTTCGTCATCGCCATGGATTTGAAAGGCTTTGCATGCTCCACTGGGGCAGCATGTTCCTCCGGGTCGGTCGAGCCGTCGCACGTTCTCTCCGCTATCGGCTGTACGCCGGAGCAGGCGCGGACGAGCATCCGGTTCAGCCTGGGCCGTTACACTACCGCCGAAGATGTCGATGCCACGCTCGCTGCTCTTCCCGCCGTCGTCGAGCAGCTCCGTGCGGTGTCGCCCCGCTACAAACACGTAGGAGCCAGGGCCTAGGGCTATTTTGGATTGTGGATCTTGGATTTTGGATTTGGTATCCGCCTCGCCATTTTCGAATTTCCAGTTTCCAATTTCCATTCTCGAGCTTCGAATTTCGAGTTTCGATTTTCGGGTCGTGGTTTTCCCGTCATGACTATCGCTGTCGCAATGAGCGGAGGCGTGGACAGTTCCGCTGCCGCTGCCTTGCTGGTCGAAAACAACTCGGATGCCAAGGTTTCCGCAGCGCACACCCAGCCTGACTCGGTGGTCGGGCTGACGATGCAGTTGTGGAACCAGCGCCGCTTGCCGAGCTTGCAGGGCCAGGAAGGCGTGCTTCACCCGTCGGGTCACGCCAGCGGCCGCTGCTGCTCGCTGGACGATGTCTACGACGCCCGGGCCGTGGCGGAGTGCCTGGGCATCCCGCACTACGTAATCAACCTGGAACGGGAGTTCGAAGCGACGGTGGTGCGGCCGTTTGTGGAGCGTTATCAGGCCGGAGAAACCCCCATTCCGTGCAGCCTTTGCAACACGGAGATCAAGTTCGAGCGGTTCATCGCCTTGGCGCGCCAGATCGGCGCGGAGCGCATTGCCACCGGCCATTACGCGCGCCTCCGGCACGACGAAACGACAGGCCGCATTCAACTGCTGCGCGGGGTGGACCGGAGCAAGGACCAGGCCTACTTCCTCTTTGGGCTCACCCAAGAGCAGCTCGAACGAGCCCTGTTTCCGCTCGGCGAACTCCGCAAAGAGCAAGTGCGCTCGATCGCCCGCGCCAAGCGGTTGCCCATAGCTGAGAAACCCGAAAGCCAGGAAATCTGCTTCGTACCGTCGGGTAATTACCGCGACTTCATCGACGCCTATCTTGAGGAACAGGGCAGGAAGCCGGTGGCACGCCCGGGTGAAGTCGTCTCAACGGAAGGGCAGGTGCTTGCGGAGCACCGCGGGATTCACAATTTCACCGTGGGTCAGAGGAAGGGCTTGGGCATTGCCGTTGGCTCACCGCTTTATGTCGTGCAACTCGAGCCGGAGAAGAACCGGGTAATCGTGGGGCCTGAGCCGGAGCTCTTTCGCCGCAGGTTTGTGGTTCGCGACCTCAACTGGATTCGACTGGTCGACGAGGGCGAGGCGCTCGAGGCCCACGTCAAGATTCGCCATAATCATCCCGGCGCCCCAGCCGAAGTGGAAGCGCATAGAGCTAGCACGGCTTCAGTCACTTTCCACGAACCTCAGCGGGCCATTACTCCCGGTCAAGCGGCAGTTTTCTACGACGGCGACGAAGTGGTCGGTGGCGGGTGGATTGATCGTGTTCTTGAATAAGTTGGGCGACCGTGGTGGGTTTTGAGTTGTCTGCTGATGGGCACAAGGCAGCGAGACAAAACCCTCTCGGCGCAAGGGAGCAAGACCGACATCGCCGAGGTAGGGATCTGCCTCATCGATATCGCGGATGGTGCAGGGGCGCATGGCTATGCGCCCCTCTGAATTACCGTTTGGCGCCTTAAATGAAAAGCTGCTCGTCCTGCGCTGCCTCGGTGACGCTGGTTGTTCGCCGGCGCGAGAACAGGAACTCCAGACCCGCCTGCATGCCTTTGATGACGGCTGAAACTTCCTGAACGGGTGCCAGCACCCCGCGCTGCACGGTTTCCGAGGTGGTTTCGATCTTTTCGACGAGATCGGAAACCATCCGGTCCATGCGAATAACCTGCGCGCGTGACTTGTCCACAAGCTCGGCCACCAGCCCATCCACGTCGCTGGTTCGCTCGCGGAGCATCTTGCTGATATCGGCCAAGTTCGCGGTGATCGTCCGCAAAGGTTCGCGGGCGTTGACCAGGATTTCCGTGACCGATTGCGTCAGCGGGTCAAACTTCTGCTTGAAGTCTTGGCGGACAGCTTCGAGTTGGCCGGGAATTTTCCGCAACGCCAGAAAGATCGCGACTGTCATCCCCGCCTGGATCAGGACTGCCAAGGCGACAAGGATGAGCGCGATGGTCAGCCCTGTGTTTTGCTCCATGGTTCGCTCACCAGTCCTTCTGCGGCCCAGACTCTTACTTGGCCTTGGCTTTTTCTTCCTGGTAGGCTTGTTTGCCCGCTTCCAAAGCTGCGGAGAGAAGTTCCTTCTGCTTGGTTACAAGATCTTTGCCTTTCTCCACAGCGTCTTCCGCCTGGCGGCGCAAGTCTTCCGTCTTGGCCTTAACGTAGTCCCGGCCCTCTTCGGCTTTTCCGGCAATATACTCGCGAGCCTCTTTTCCAGATTTGGGAGCAAGTAACAGGGCGACGACTGCCCCTATGCCCAAACCCGCGAGAAAGAACCCTAGATTCGTTGCACCACTACTCTCATCGCTCATATGCTACCTCCGCTTCATACTGTGGAAAGCGCGTTCCGAGCGGCTTCCTTGCCGGAATCAAGCACCTCGGCAAGCCGCTCCCGCTGTTTGTTCACCAGATCCTTGCCCTTCCCGACTAAGTCTTCAGCTTGGTCCTTGAGTTCCCGACTTCTCGAAGTCACGTACGCTTTGCCTTGCTCGGCCTTCTTGGCAATCAGTTTCCGCGTCTGCTCGCCGCTCTTGGGCGCAAGGAGCAGGGCCACCGCGCCGCCGACGCCAACGCCGACAAGAAAATACCCGATTCCTGTTGCCATGCTGCATCGAGCCATAACTCACCTCCACGTTCCGGGAATCAATGTAGCACCTAGGCTTGTATGAAGCAAGTAAAAAGTTAAGTGTTTAGCGACAGTTATAAATAGACCGTCCAGACGGCTTATTAAAATGTGGATGAGGCTCGCTTATTCTCAGGTGTTTCCCCCCTCTCGTAGAGGAAGGTTAGGGAGCGGTCGTTGCCAACAAGGGATCCGTCCCTCTTCCCGTTTGTTAGGGGCAAGGAGTCGTTCTCGTGCTTTCTAAGTGCCGCGGACGGCATGTGCGGTCAACCCGTCTTCGAAAGCTTGCTAAAATGCTCCACAAGCCGCTGTGCCTGTGTCGAGTTTACCACTTGACCGAGTTCCTCTGCCGACAGAGTCTGCAGCGCGCCCAGGCTGCCAAAATGGGAGAGAAGCTTGCTGGCACTCTTCTCTCCGATCCCAGCTATTTCCAGTAATTCGCTCGCCATTTCGCGTTTTCCGCGCCGCGCCCGGTGGAAGGACACTGCAAACCGGTGCGCCTCGTCGCGGATTTGCTGAACCAAATGGAGGGCCGGAGAGTGATGATCGAGAACCACCGGATCACCTTCACGTCCCGGGACATAGAGGATTTCCTCGCGCTTGGCGATACTTGCCAAAGGCTGGTTGATGATTCCGAGGTTCTCCAAAGCCTCTGCGGCCGCGTGGAGTTGGCCGATTCCTCCATCGATAAGAATCAGTTCCGGCAGTTTCTTATTTTCCTCTTGCAGTCTTTTGTAGCGGCGTCCCACCACTTCCCTCATGCTGGCGAAGTCATCGTTGTGTGGGACCGTCTTGAGGATGAACTTACGGTAGTCCGACTTCTTCATTCCGTTACCTTCCCAAACCACCATCGAGGCGACAATATCCGAACCTTGAATGTGGGAGACATCGAAGGCCTCGATGCGGTTGGGCGGCTTGGGCAGGTCGAGAGCCTCTGCCAGGCTCTCCAACACCTCGCGGGTTTTGGGCTGCAGAATTCTGAAACGCCTTTCGAAGGAGTGGCGCGCGTTCCGGGCGACCAACTCAAGCATGGCGCGTTTCCGCCCCCCTTGTGGGGTCAGAATTTTCACCGGATGTCCTCGCCGCTCGGCCAGCGACTCTTCGAGGAGTTCGCGGTCTTCGAAATCCACCGGCACGTGGATCTCACCGGGAAGATACTGTTGGTCGAGATAGACTTGCTTGAGAAGCGACGAGAAGAACTCGCCGGGATGAAAGCCCTCGAGGTCCTCCCAGAAGAATTCCCGCCGATCCAACACGCGCCCGCCGCGCAGGTGAAACAGATTCACCGCCACCAGCGGACCCTCCTGGTGGAATCCCAGGATGTCAGCCTCTTGGCCTGACCAGGCCGCCATTTTCTGGCGCTCGCGAAGTTCCTCAACGGTGGTGATCTGGTCGCGGTAACGCGCGGCGTCTTCAAAGTAAAGCTTCTCCGATGCCTCTGCCATGCGTGCGTGCAGACTGCGGACCAGATCGCTCTCGCGCCCCTCGAGCAGCATGCGAACGTCCCGCACCGCCTCCGCGTAGCGTTCCGGCGTAGTCAAGCTTTCCACGCACGGACCGAGGCAGCGATGGATGTGGTATTGAAGGCAGGGACGGGGATGGAAGCGCGTCAGATCCACGGTGCACGAGGGGACAAGGAAGTGACGGTGAATAAAATCTACAATACGGTAAGCCAGGTTGGCCGGAAAATATGGGCCGTAATAAAGTGAGCCGTTCTTCTTAAGCCTGCGTGTAACATAAACGCGGGGGAACCGTTCCTGCAGCGTAAGTTTAATGAACGGGTAAGATTTATCGTCACGAAGCAGAATGTTATAGCGTGGTTTAAACTGCTTGATGAGATTGTTCTCCAGCGCCATGGACTCCCGTTCGTTGTCCACGAGGATGGTCTCGAGGTCCTCGGCCATGTCCAGCATTCGGTCCCGCTTTTCATCTCCGGGACGCGACTCTTGGAAGTAGCTCCGCACCCGGTGGCGCAGCGACTTTGCTTTGCCAACATAAATGGGCCGACCCGAGTCATCTTTGAATATATATACCCCCGGCTGGGCGGGCAGGACTTCGGCTTTTTCGAGGAGCGAAGGATTCACTGAATCTCCAGAGTTTATTATCTGCCAGGACCTAGCTTTCTCAAAGTCACAAGTCGCGCGGAGGCAGATCGCCTTGTCACTCGGCCCTTAATCCGTCGATAACGACGGGCATGAGCGACTGCTTCGAAAAGGGGTAGGGGTAGGGCTTGCCCGACCCCGGATCGTGTAAGACCGCTCCGGCCAGGGGACCGCGAGCCGTCCCCCTACAATCCCCGAAATCAGTTCGTTTTGAGGCCGCTATTTCAGTTATCCCCTGTCTTTGCAATAAATCTTTGAGTTCGTTCCCACGATTTTTAATCTTCTTGAAGGCGGCGGCGTGGACCGCAACCCTCCAGATCGGCAGCGCTGCCGGCTGGCGCACAGCCTGTCTTGCGGGGTCTCGAATGCCCTGGGGGGACACAATGTCCACCGGGTGGCGCGCGGGTTCAAAAACCAACGAACGACCCGGGAATGTTGATGAAAACAAAGGCCAGCTCCCTCGAGAACCCCAATGCGTCGATAAGGGAGCAGGGCCGCGGCCTTTGCTTTTTCGTTCTCTCCGCACAAAATCTCGGTCAACAAGCCCTCTCCCTGGGCAGATAATGGCCCGCGAGGGCGCGTTCGCGAGGCGGGCGGGCCGGGCGATGGGCTAGTTCCGTTTCCCATGGACATTCTGCTCCTGATTCTTCTCATCGCAGCCGGAGTTCTGGCGCGCCTCTCCGTCCCGCCGCAATTGGCGCGCATTGAACAGACGTTTTTATTCTGGGCGAGGGCAAAACCCCTCACCCGTCACGCTCCGGCTGATGAAACCGCCGGAGCCTGACACCCTCTCCCCTCGGGAGAGGGCTGTTCGTTCGCGGGGCCGCACTCGTCGTGGGCTTGGGCGCCCACAAGAGGCGCCCCTACGTCCTGGGCTGGCGCAGACCTGCTTTCCAAGGTGTGCGGCTCTTGCGTTCGGGCCCCCCCTTTCCGCAGGCTCAGCAGCAGCTTGATCTTCCGGTCGATGGCGCGGTCCAGCGACTCTTCCCGCCGCAACATCATCCTCCACTCTTCGCCCGCCGGAGCCAGGCAGGCGTCGCGGTCGATCGCCGCTCTTTCCTCGCTCAGCTTCTCCTCGTACTCGAACTCCTCCTCGACGCTTGCCATCTCGTCCTCGAGCAGCAGGACCAGTTCGTTGTACCGCAGTTCGTCCGCCGGTTCGGTGGCGTCGCAGGGGCGGCCCTCGCGGCCGGCTTCTTGGGTGGCCTCGGCGCCCCCAAGCGGCGCTTCGACATCAGCCTCTTCGTCGCCCTCGGCATCCGCGACGTGCGCGCCTGCGTCACCCAGCGGCAGAGGCAAGTTGCTCCCCGCGAAGAGCGACAGCAGAAAGCACAACCGCGCCCCTCGCCAGCCGGTCTTGTTCCGGTAAAAGCCCTGGAGCGCGGCGGCCTGCCAAGCCAGGAAGGAGCGGCCGTGCACCTGCACGCGAATCAGTCCCAGAAAGGAAAGCAGCAGACGCAGGCGCGCGGCGGGGTCGGTGGGCTCCTCGAGCGTGATGTTGATGGCCTGGCCGACCTCGATCGTGCAGTCTTCGATTTCCTTCCGGCGGCGATGCTGCGCCTCTTCGAGTGCCAGCAAGGCGCGGCGCATCAGGCCGGTCTGGGAGCGCTCCAGGCGGTCGCGCCGCCAATAGAGCCGGGCCAGGTCGTCGACCTGCTTGTCCAAGAAGGCGTCGCCGGGGCCGAAGGAATCGCGCAGCTCCTGTTTCAGGGCTTCGAACCGGGCCGGGTCTTCGCCCAGGGCGCGCATCACGTCGTAGTGATTATCGGGGTCGGAGCGCTCGCCGTGTCGAACGGCGTTCATTCTGGAATGCTGTTTTCCGGCAACGCTGCGCGGTCCGGTGGAATGCCGGCCGTTCGAGCGGGCGGCGTCGAGCAGTGGCTGGGTAAGCTGCGGTGATTGGCGAATAGGCATAAGATCTCCTGGGAGAGAGTTTCGGGTAGGATGCAGGGGCGGTTCGCGAACCGCCCCTACCCGGGACTTGCGGTTGTCCGGGGCGAATCCCCAGCGTATAGGCTATATATATGGGTCGAACTTGTCAAGATCACGAAAGTACCAGTACCGTAGCCGGACCCGCGCGGGTGGCCCACCCGCGGTGATGAAAGCCGGTGTCATCCTGAGCCCGTTCGCTTCGCTCAGGGTAAACTCCGCGAAGGATCTCCGCAGTGCGTGTTGAATGCAAAGATCGAAGAACAACTGCAGGGATCCTTCGCTGCGCTCAGGATGACAGGTTGGGCGGTTGGCCTGGCTGTCAGTGCCACGTAATACTGCTTTGCCGCCAACCCACGCGGTCTCGACGGATTAGGGTCGGCACCGCTGTATTGACACTCCGCGTGTGGAAGGGGGAGAATTGGTTTTATGCGACGGAGAGCTTGGGTAATTTTGTTGTCATTCCTCGTGCTTGGCGCGAGTGGAGCAATCATTTACGCACAGCAGCAGCCTGCGAAGCCTGCCACCCCAAAAAAAGATGATCCGGTACGGGCATTGCCGTCGGATTCAGCGTCGAAAGCAGTGGAGATTGGGGATTTTTACCTGAGGCGGGGAAAATACAAAGCGGCGCTGAGCCGATTTCAGGAAGCGTTGAAAACCGATCCGCATTACGCGCCCGCCTTCCGAGAGCTAGGAAGAGTCTACGAGAAAATGGGGCAATGGAAGAAGTCACTGGACGCGTATCAGAAATATCTGGACGAGCTTCCTTCCGCCAAAGACGCGCGAGAAGCCAAGGACATTCATAAAGCGATCGACCGCATGCAAAGGGAAATCGTTGCAGAAGGGGATTCGTCGCACGGCGCGCAGTGACCGGTTGAAGGCGAACGGTGCTCAGCGCGCCATGGCCGCAACTGGACAAGGCTCTTAGTTCTTTCTCAATCGCCCCTTAGCTCCCCTCTGCTTGCTGCTTCAATTCATTCCGCGGATTCCTGGCTCTCCGCCTCGAAATAATCCCGGAGAATGCGGGCTGCGCGTTCGGCGTCCTCTTCCCGAACCAGCAGCGGCACATCCAACACCGGCAACAGTTCCGCCGAAAACTCACCCGACACGACGGACGGAATGCCTTGGTCCTGCAAGATGTTCTTGGCCATCTCGACGTCCATCAAGGCGGTCGCGCCCGTAAAGACACGCGCGGCCACAAGCTTGGAGTCAGCGGAGCCCGCACTCGGCACCTGAGGAGGTGAGCCCGGCAAGAGCGGCGCCCCGCAATCATCGCAGGTTTTTGTGCCTTCCACGTATTCCGTGTAACAGCTTGGACAATAGGCCATGGGCGGGAAAACCCTCCAAGGTCAGTATAGACCTTAATCCTGCCTGCCGGTATGATTTGAAAAGCTCACCACAGAGAGCACAGAGTTCGCGGAGAAAAGCAGATCCTTCGCTGCCATGAAAGTGACTCCCCGCTCAGCGAGAGGAGGGGCAGGGGTAGTGGGCATGGGCGCTAGATTACGCAGCCAACCCTTGCTCGGAGCCGCGGAGCGGCGGCAGAGAATAGCCCACGGCGTGAGCCGTGGGACGGATGTGGCGTTATCATTCCCAGCCCCGGAAGGGGCGACAGAG
>Ga0326727_10003980_pt1 | contig 45749 bp, 39 predicted proteins | sample MB2enrmetagenome_FD_207643 | JGI IMG/M metagenome (GOLD analysis project Ga0326727, IMG submission 207643) | Lab enriched peat soil microbial communities from McLean, Ithaca, NY, United States - MB29MY | ecosystem: Environmental > Terrestrial > Soil > Wetlands > Peat | place: USA: New York... | reverse complement strand
TCCATGCGTACGCCCGACGCGGGAAGCGGAGGCCCGTAGCACGACAGGGGTTTGAGATCGCGCGCGTAAGGGAACGCAACGACGCAGATGAAGACGCGCGCGATCTCGTTCCTCTGCCTCGTCGCGCTCTGCGCCTGCGGCGGCGCAGGCTCGACACCGGCAGCACCGGCGCAGCCGACGACGGCGCCCACGAACGCGCCGACATCCGTACCGTCGCCCGGAGCACCGAGCGCGACGCAATTGGGCGGCTGCTCGATCTTTCCCGCCGACAACGCCTGGAACGAGGACGTCTCGCAGCTGCCGGTCGATCCGAACTCGGCAACGTACCTTGCGTCGATGAATGCCGGATCGACGAATCTGCATCCGGATTTCGGCAGTAATCCGAGCTACGGCATTCCGTACGTGATCGTCCCGGCGACGCAGCCGGGCGTTCCGGTGAGCTTCGACTATGCCGACCAAAGCGATCCCGGCCCGTATCCGATCCCGCCGAACGCGCCGATCGAAGGCGGCCCCGACGCAACCGGCGACCGGCACGTTCTCGTGTTACAGAGCGGCGCGTGCAAACTGTACGAGATGTGGAACTCGACCTACATCGGGCCGGGCTGGCACGCGGGCTCCGGCGCCGTTTTCAATCTCAACAGCGACGCGCTGCGGCCCGATTACTGGACTTCGGCCGACGCGGCAGGGCTGCCGATTCTTCCGGGACTCGCAAAATACGACGAAGCCGCCGGCAGCGGCATCTTCCACGCTCTGCGTTTCACCGTGAGTCAAACGCAGGCCGGATTCATCCACCCGGCAACGCACTTCGCAAGCTCGAGCACGAACCCCGCGCTCCCGCCGATGGGCCTGCGCGTACGGCTCAAAGCATCATTCGACATCTCCGCCTTCACCGGAGAATCGCTCACCGTGCTCGTAGCCCTGAAGAAATACGGCATGCTGCTCGCCGACAACGGATCGGATTGGTATATCTCCGGAGCGACCGACTCACGTTGGGACGACAACGACCTCAACCAACTCAAGACCGTACCGGCATCGGCGTTCGAGGTCGTACAAACCGGCACGATCGTTCATTAGATCGGTTACTGCGGCGGCGCATCTCCGGGCGTAAGCGATTCGAGCGTAAGCGTCGACGGATCCATCTGATAGAGACCGGCTGCGACGTACTGATTCGGCGTCGCACAGATCACGCTGTCGTCCGGACCCCAAATCACGACCAGCCCCGGCGGTCCACAGGCGGTCTGCGTGAGATCGTAGGCTTGCAGCAGCGTCGCGCCCGGCGTGCCGGCCTGTACCTGATACGACGGATACTGCGAGTCGCCGTACGTGTAGTAGCCGAACCACGCATAGGTGACGCCGAAGGCGTACGGCCCCCAGAAGCCGCCTCCCCAATACAGCGGCGCCGGATACCACACGACCCCGTGATTCCAGCCCCAACTCGGGGGCTGACCGCCGTAATGCGGCGGGTACACCGGGTGACCGTGCCACCCTCCGGGCGGAACCGGCCGAGGCGGAGGGCGACGAACCGGCGGATGCAGCGGCGCGGGACCGGCCGGATGGCTCAACGACGGCGGTCCAACCGGCCGGCTCGGCGGAGGCGTGCGCAAATCGTTATGCAGGTTGAAGCCCGGCGTCGCGCCGGGTGCGGGATGCGACGGAGGCGGCGCGGGATGCGACGGCGGCGGCGCGGGATGCGACGGCGGCGGCGCTGGATGCGACGGCGGCGGCGCGGGATGCGACGGCGGCGGCGCTGGATGCGACGGCGGCGGCGCGGGATGCGAGGCCGGGGGTGCCGGATGCGATCCCCCGTTACTCCCGCTCGACGGCGGCGACGCGGCCGTCAGCACGATAGCGAGCACACCCGCAATCGCGCGCTTCATCGAACCATCCGATCGAGGACGCCGTCGACGGCGATGTAGGTACCCTTCGCGGTTCGTATCGAGAGCAGTACGCCGTGCGAGGGCATCCAGTGGGAAGAGTACGGCAATTGCTGCGCGGCCGAGGTGAGATTCAGGTAGAGCGTTCCGCGCTCGATCGCGATGTCGCGCACCGTTCCGGCGCGATGCAACACCATCTTATACACCAAGCACCGTTCGAGTGCGCCGGCAAACGAGCACGCGGCATGCGAGAGTACCAGCCTATCGCGACCGTCGGGAGAGGTGAGCGCAAGCGTGTCGCCGGCCGTTTCGAGTTTCACGCCGCGATACAGGTTCACCGTTCCGTCGAGCTGCTGGACGCGCGTCGTTCCGGTCGCACCGGCGCTTGCGGGTGCGCACAGGATCAGGGCCGCGAGCCACACGTAGACGGGGAAGGCACGAGCGGAAACATTCATCATCCTACCTCGAGAACGGAACCCCGGCATCGTTCGTTCCCGCCCGCAACCGCGCCCGCCGGTTGCGGGTCGCCGGTAGCATGAATCCACCTGAAGAACTCCACCGTACCGCGAGCGTCCTCTGGGAAGGCGATGTCGCGCACGGCCACGGCGACATAACGACCGGCAGCGGCAAAGTGTCCGCGACCTACTCATTCGGCACGCGTTTCTCCGGCGATCCCGGCACCAACCCGGAGGAGCTGTTGGCGGCATCGCATGCGGCGTGCTTCACGATGGCGACGAGCGCCGCACTGACGCGCGCCGGACATCCGCCGACGTCCTTGCGTACCACCGCGACCGTATATCTCAAGCGCGACGGCGCCTCGTTCGACGTTCCGAAGATTCACCTCGCGATCGAAGGCGTCGTCGCGAGCATCACCCCCGAGGCGTTTCGCGAGATTACCGATAGTGCAAAAGAATCATGCCCCATCAGCAAAGCGCTCAAGGCCGTACCGATGGAGCTGGAAGCCACGCTGAAATCAGGCTGAGCGACTAGGAAGGAGCCGGAACCGGGCGAACGCTTGCGCAAGACGGAGGGCCCTTCCATGGACGTTCGCCGGATTTTTGCTTGCGTCACCATCGCTACGATCGCCGGATGCGCCGGCGGCGGCGGCTCGACGCCGCCCGCCGGCCACGGCGGATCGACGGGCCCGTCCGGCCCCGCGACGGCGGCGGTCCCCTTCTCGATTACGATTCCGCAAGCGAGCGCGATCGCGAAGATGCGGCGGCCGGCGTTCATCTCTCCGGCAACGCAGTCGATCGCGGTAACCGTGTATCCCGCGGGGACGGCTGAACCGACGACGCCGACGCTTTCGGCAAACGTTGTCGCGGGGTCGAACGGCTGCGCGCTCAACGCGGCGGGAACCGCGCTCACATGTACGCTCTCGGTGACGGCCCCGATCGGAAGCGATAGTTTCGCGATCAAGACGTTCGCCGGACAGAACGGAACGGGAGCGGTCCTTGCAAATGCAAATCTCCCCGTGACCGTGACCTCCGGGATGCCCGCAATCCAATTCATCCTCTCGGGAACGCCGCAAATCGTGCGGCTCTCGCTCGAGACGCCGGTTCTACCGGCCGGCACGAGCGGAACCTCCGTTCTCGACGTGAACGCCTACGATCCAAGCGGCGCGCTCATCGTTGCTCCAGGGTTGTTCTCCTCGCCGCTGACGATTTCGTCGGACTCCTCCGCCGTCTCGCTGAGCGCCACGACCGCAACCACGCCGGGCACGCAGATCACGGTGAGCTACTCGGGCGGCGCCGCGCCCTACGCGGTACACCTCACCGCCACGGGAACCGGCGTCTCCGCGGCCAACACGGTCAACGCCACGCTCGACATCACGCCATCGCAAAGCATCGCCGTGCTCGGCGGCTATAGCGAAAGCCCCTTCAGCATCGCGACGATCGGGATCAACGCGGTCAACGAACCGCCGCAGTCTTTCGTCTCCCTCCCGACATTCGAGACGAGTCCGGCGTCGCTCCCCGGCTTCGCCGCCTTCGGCAACGGCACGATCGCGATCGGCGCGCTCAACACATCCTCCGGCGTCGTCTGCGACATCGGCGTGTATCCGGGCGGGAGCCCGACGCCGTACGTGCAGACGCTCACGCCCAGCACCGACGGGGATTATTGCCCGATTGCCGCCGAACCGAACGGCGATCTGCTCGCCGCCTCAAACGGCGGCGGCGGCTCCGAGCTCGCCGAATACTCGATCGGAGCGACGTCGCTCACGCCGACGGGCAACGCGATCCCGCTCGTGGGTGCGTTCATTCCGACCGCTTCGGTCGGCGCGGTCGCGACGGCGACGAATGCGAACGGCAACATCGCGATCCTCGCCTACACCGGCAGCAGCTATTACGCGCTCGAATACACCTCGATCACGTCGGGAGCATCGGGTCCGCAAACGCAGATCGCGCTGCCCACGCTCTCCGGGCCGCCGATCGCCATCGCGATCGCTGCGGACGGTTCGATGGCCGTGCTCTACCAGTTCAGCTCGTCGGCGAGCTATCAAATCAATCGCTACACGACCGGCGGAACGCTGGCCGGCTCGATCTCGCCGTCCAACGCGACGTATTCGGTTGAGGAGCCGTGGGGGATCGCGATCGACGCCGCCGGCGACATGCTCGTGCTCGCCAGCGATTTCAACAGTACCTACTCCAGCGGGGAGATCGGCATCGACGTCTTCCCCGGGGGAACCTTCGGGACGATCGTACCGCAGCGCACGATCCCGCTCTCGCTCGCGGCGGGTATTGAGCAAGCGGAGGGCGGACCCCAGATCGTCGCGTCGCCGGCGCCGCCTGCGACCAGCGCGCCGGTGTCGGGCGACATGCTCGGCTACGTCGCCAGCCGAACCTGGATCTATCTGATGACGCCGAGCGGCGGAACGCCGTACTACGTCGGCGTCTACGCCGAGCCGCAACTCGTCAACGGCAACCTGCGTTTGATCGGCTACCAGTCGTCGACATCGAACCCGTTTTCGGGCGGGACGATCATCGGCAGCGTCGATTTCACGCCGCTGAACGGCAGCTATCTTGCCTACGGCTTCGACTCCGTCTCGAGCGGGACGAGCGGTACGTCGGGAACGATTCCGGGTACGCCGCTCTTCGTCCCAAGTTCGCTTGCGCTCAACGAAGTGTGGAATCCGCTTCAGAATCAGACGATCCTCAATGCCGTCGGCGCGAGCGCGTCGGCGCAGGTCGTAGCCGTCGGTCCCGCCAGCACGGCGTGTCCGTCCGGAGGCAGCACGAACGGCGCGACCGTGCAGTATTCGTTCAGCCAGGCGAGCTCGAACTTCGGCTCGATGGCGCGCATTACGTACGTGCCGGGCTGCGGCATCACCGGACTGCTCACGCAAGACGGCACCACGGGCGTCCTGCAAAGCGTCGGCAGCATGCCGAGCCTCGGGCAGGTGGCGGTTCCGGCCGGCCAACCGGCGATCGTTCAAGCGCTGCACGCGATCTGGCAAAAGACATTCAACGTGCACCCGCCGAAAAACTGATATGTGAAAAAGCCGGTGCCTGCCCGGATTCCCGGGTCGATGGCGCTCGCGGCCTTAGGTGTCGTCTTCGGCGACATCGGCACGAGCCCGCTCTACACGCTTTCGACCTGCTTCTCGACGGCGAACGCAAAACCGACCCTCGACAACACGCTCGGCATCATCTCACTCCTCATCTGGGCGCTGATCGTGGTCGTGTGTTTGAAATACGTGACCGTATTGTTGCGCGTCGATCATGAGGGCGAGGGCGGGATCCTCGCCCTCTTGGCTCTCTCGTCGCCGCCGCGCTTGCTCGGGGCACTCTCCGGTACGCGCTGGCTCATCCCGGTCGTCGTGATCGCCGCCGCAATGCTCATCGGCGACGGCATGATCACGCCGGCCATCTCGGTGATTTCCGCCGTTGAAGGCTTGGACGTAGCGACGACGGCGGCGCAGCCGTACGTCGTACCGATCTCCGCGGCCGTGCTGCTGATCCTGTTCCTCGTACAATCTCGCGGGACCCAGCGCGTCGGCGCGATCTTCGGTCCGGTGATGCTGCTGTGGTTCATCGCGATCGGGTGGACCGGCGTCGCCGGGATCCTCGCGCATCCCGAAGTGCTGGCAGCCCTCAATCCGCTCCACGCCTTGGGTTTCGTCACGCACCACGGCGTCTACGGTTTTCTGATCTTCGGCGGCGTCATTCTCTGCCTGACGGGAGCGGAGGCGCTCTACGCCGACCTCTCACACTTCGGGCGCGGTCCGATCACGCAAGCATGGTACGCCGTGGTCTTCCCGGCGCTAATCCTGAACTATCTGGGGCAGGGTTCGCTGGTGATGCACGACCCCAAGGCACTGGCGTCGCCGTTCTACGCGCTCGCGGGCGGTTGGATGCTGCTCCCGATGATCGTGCTCGCCACGCTGGCGACCGTGATCGCGTCGCAAGCGCTCATCTCCGGCGCGTTTACGCTGACGGAGCAAGCCATCGCGATGAATCTCTGCCCGCGCTTCAAAGTGCTGCACACCTCGAGCGTGCAGCGCGGGCAGGTCTACGTGCCGTTCGTCAACGCGCTGCTCGCCTTCGTCTGCTTGCTGCTCGTCGTTACGTTCCGCAGCAGCGACCGGCTTGCCGCCGCCTACGGTCTCGCCGTCGCGTGTACGATGCTCGGCACGACGATCGCGTTCTACGTCGTCGCAACCCGCGTCTTCAAATGGAACGCGGCCTACGTGATTCCCGTCATCAGCATCTTCGCGGCGATCGACGCACTGTTCGTCGCGTCGGGCTTACCCAAGTTCTTGGACGGCGCTTGGGTGCCGCTCGCCGTCAGTGCGGCCATTGCGACCGTCTCGCTCACCTGGCTGCGCGGGCGGCGCGCTCTCGCGCGCAGTATGGCGAGCAATCAGGAGCCGGTCGCCGAGTATCTCGAACGCGTCGCTACGACGAGCACCGCGACCGATAAGGTGGTGCTCTTGACCAACGATCCTACCGGCGTGCCGTTCATCCGCCACCACCACTGGTTGCCCGATTTTCTCGCCGACAAGACCGTCGTACTGCTCAACATCGCACCGGCCGAGCGGCCCTACGTCGAGAGTACGCATCGCACCGAGATCACGCAGCTCTCGCCGACGTTCTTCGTCGTTCGCGCGTACTTCGGATATATGGAACACCTCTCGCTGCACAGCATCCTGCGCTCATGCGGTAGACAGTTGCTCCCGCTCGACGACGAGCACACGGCGTTTCTCTATGCGGTTCCCGCGATCGTCGGGCGCGACGCCGGCGGCATGCGCACGTGGCAGCGCCGGCTCTTCATGTGGCTGACGCGCGTGTCGCGTCCGCTGACCGACGATCTCGAAATCCCGCCCGAGCGCCGTGTGGGCTTGGGCGCGGAGGTCGCCCTCTAGCACGATTTGACGGCTTCCGGCGCGCCCCGATAGGCCTCCGGACCCGGACGACCGAAGCTTGGGACCCGACCATGAACGAGCAGACGACCTCTCCCGAAATCCTCGACACCCTCGAGGTTCCGGCCCAGCCCGTCGCGGCCGCCGAACTCGTGTCCGAGCCTGCGACGCTCGAGGCCCAGCCCGAGCCCGTGATGCTCGAGGCCGCGCCTGCGCCGGTCATGCTCGATGCGCCGCCCCAGCAGACGATGCTTGAAGCGCCGGCCGAGCAGACGATGCTCGACGCCGCGCCCGCGCAGCCCGTCGCGCCGGTCAAAGCTCCCAAGCCGCCTCCCGATCCGGCCACGCTCCAACGCCAGCAAGAAGCGCGCGCGCGCGCTCAAGCCGCATGGCAGGCCCTCGTCGATGCCAAGGAGAGCGCCGTCACGGTTCACGGCACCGTCAAGTCCGCCGTCAAAGGCGGGTTGCTCGTCGACGTTACCGGCTTCCGCGGGTTCCTGCCCGCCTCGCAAGTCGGCGTACCCAAGGGGACGCCGATCGAAACGCTCGTCGGACAGCAAGCGCCGTTCAAGGTGCTCGACGTCGACGAAGCGCGCAAGCGCGTCGTGGTGTCGCATCGTCGCGCGACGCAAGAGGAGCGCCGCAACGCGCGCAACGAGTTGCTGCGTTCGCTCAAGGTCGGCGAAGATCGCCCCGCGACGGTCGTACGCCTCACCGATTTCGGCGCCTTCGTCGATTTGGGCTCGGGGATCGATGCGCTCATTCCGCTGCGCGAACTCGCACTCGAGCACATCGAAAAAGCGGCCGACGTCGTCACGCCGGGCGAACAGCTCAACGTACGCATCATCCGCATCGACGACAAGGGCAAAAAAATCGCGGCCTCGCGCCGCGCGCTGCTGCCGGATCCGTGGCGCGAACACGCGCAGGTGCTCTCGCAGGGCAACGTCGTCACCGGAACCGTCGTTGCCAAGGAGCCGCGCCTGCAGGTCGAGGTCGCACCCGGCGTCATCGGCAGCATCTCGGATCGTGAAGCCGATCCGGCCGAATACGAGATCGGCGAGAGCGTCGAGGTAACGATCCGCGGAGTCGACATGCGCAACCGGCGCCTGCGCCTTTCGACGATGGCGGCAGCCGCCGCGATCACCTCGTCTTCATCGGGTTTCGCGCCGCTGGGTATCGAACTCGGCAGTCGCTAGCAGACAGCCTTAGGCGCCCCGAATTCGGCCGTTCGGAAGGCCGCGGCACGGCCTCTCCGGGAAAGTCATGTTCATGAGCCATGACGAGCCGACGCTCACCCCTCCGGTAACCGAAGTCCTGGTCGACGTCCCCGGTTGGACGCGTGTGACGCCGCGCATCCCCGACACTCCGCAGCGGCGGCAGCTCGAGTCGCAGCGCAGCGTGCGTGAGATCGTGTTCGGCGTGCAAGACGGCATCCTCACGACGCTCGGGATCATCACCGGCGTCGGCGTGGCCGAGGGCGATCGCAGCGCCGTATTCATCAGCGGCTTTCTCGCGCTGCTCGCAGGCGCGCTCTCGATGGCCGTGGGCGAATACCTCGGCGGCAAGAGCGAACGCGAGGTCGTCCAGGCCGCGATCGACATGGAGAAGGCCGAGATGGCGGCCGACCCGCAGGCCGAGTTCGCCGAGCAGGTCGCGTACTACAAACTCAAGGGCTTCAGCGCCGACGAGTCGCAGATGATCGTCACGCGGCTAACGCAACATCCCGACATCTACTTATACGAGATGATGCGCGATGAGTTCGGAATCGATCCGCGCGTTGCCGACGACGCAAGCCTGCGCGGTCCGTTTGCCATGGGCGCATCGTTCGCACTGGGTTCCCTGATTCCGATCGTCGCGTACTTTCTTCCGGTCTCGATGCTCACCTCGACGATCGTCGCGCTCGTGCTCGCCGTCGTCGGGCTCTTCGGCGTCGGCTTCTACGCCGCGAAAAACAGCAACCGCAATCCGGTCATGAAGGGCCTGGAGATCGTCGCCTTCGGGTGCGTCGTCTTCGTGCTCAGCTATCTCGCCGGACACTACATCCCGCCGCTCTTCGGGCATGCGCCCGTCGCGGTCGGCGGCTAAGGCAGCTCCCCGCCGAACGACTCGCGCTGATAGGCGTCGAGAAACGCCTGCAGCTCGCGCACGCGCTGCGCGCCAATCCGTTGCGCCGTCTCCGTAATCAGCTTGGGCGGAATCGCCTTGATGAAGCCGCGCAACGCCGCGATCGATTGCGCCGCGCTCGCGGCGCTCTCACCGGTGAGCGAGATCATGCGCACCGCGCCGATCGCACCGAGAAAATCGAGCGAGTCGGCATCGTGCAGGAGGATCGCTTCGGTTCCCGGGCCGGGGTTGGAATAGTACATGTGGCCGCGCATCGCGGCAGCGACCTTCGGAAACTTCTCCATCGGAAATCCCGCATCGCGCAGGACCGATTCGCTCTTCGTCGCCGCGACGTCGCCGTGCTCTCCCGGCCCTTCGTACGGCTTGAAGGCCGCCATGTCGTGCAGCATGCACGCCGCGAAAAGCACGTCGGTGTCCACCGTGAGCCCGTCGCCTTTGGCGAGCTGCATCGCAAGATCGTAGTTGCGCTCGCCGTGCTGCCACCCCCACGCGGGATGCTTGAACGAGCGAGCGAGCTGATAGACGGCAACCTTCCAGGGCGCGTCGAGGGGAATGCCGGTAACGGTCGCGGCCGGGGGCGCCGGGGACGGAGAGACGGCACCGGCCGGGGCGGCGAGCGCGAGGCAGGCGAGCAACACGAGGATCGAGCGTTTCATGCGGGAGTCTGTTCCGCCGCACCGAAGCGACCTCCCCGTGCCGCAGTACGTATATTCGATGTTCAAGGTCGGCAAGATGGTGCCGCCCAAACGCCAGATCCTCAAAGATATTTCGCTGAGCTTCTTCCCCGGCGCGAAGATCGGTATTCTCGGTCTCAACGGTGCCGGGAAATCGTCGCTGCTGCGCATCATGGCGGGCGCCGATACGGAGTTTGACGGCACCGCCGAACCGGCGCCGAACCTGACGATCGGCTTTCTCGAACAAGAGCCCAAACTCGATCCCGACAAGACGGTACGCGAGACGGTCGAGGAGGGCTTGGGCGAACTGCTCGTCGCGCGCAAGCGCCTGGAAGAGCTCTACGGCGAGTACGGCAATCCCGAGGCCGACTTCGATAAACTCGCTGAAGAGCAGTCGAAACTCGAAGCGATCATTGCGGCCGCCGGCGACGACCTCGATCAGCAGCTCGAGATCGCTGCCGACGCGCTGCGCCTACCGCCCTGGGACGCGAAGATCGCGCCGCTCTCCGGCGGTGAGAAACGGCGCGTCGCACTCTGCCGCCTGCTGCTGAGCAAGCCCGACATGCTGCTGCTCGACGAGCCCACCAACCACCTCGACGCCGAGAGCGTGGAGTGGCTCGAACAGTTCTTGCAGCGCTTCCCCGGCACGGTCGTCGCGGTCACGCACGACCGCTACTTCCTCGACAACGCCGCCGAGTGGATCCTCGAACTCGATCGCGGTCGCGGCATTCCGTGGAAGGGCAACTACAGTTCGTGGCTCGATCAGAAGCAAGAGCGGCTCGCCGCCGAAGAAGCCGCGGAGTCGGCGCGCCAGAAGGCGCTCAAGCGCGAGCTCGAGTGGGTCCGCGCGGGCACGAAGGGCCGTCAGTCGAAGAGCAAGAGCCGCCTCGCGCGCTTCGAAGAGCTCTCGAGCTACGAGTATCAAAAGCGCAACGAGACGCAAGAGATCTTCATCCCGGTGGCCGAGCGCCTCGGCGAAAAGGTCATCGAGTTCAAGCACGTGCGCAAAGCGTTCGGCGAGCGGTTGTTGATGGACGACGTCAACTTCGTTATCCCGCCCGGCGCGATCGTCGGCATCATCGGCCCGAACGGCGCCGGAAAATCGACGCTCTTCCGCATGATCACCGGGAAGGAACAGCCCGATGCCGGTGAGATCGCGATCGGTCCGAGCGTCAAACTGGCGGTGGTCGATCAGAGCCGCGAGGCGCTCGACGGCAGCAAGACCGTCTGGGAAGAGGTTAGCGGCGGGCTCGACTTGATGCAGGTCGGCAAATTCGAGATGAACTCGCGCGCATACGTGGGCCGGTTCAACTTCCGCGGCGCGGATCAGCAGAAGAGCGTCGGGCAGCTATCCGGCGGCGAACGTGGACGGCTGCACTTGGCAAAGACGCTCTCGGTAGGCGCCAACGTGCTGCTGCTCGACGAACCGTCGAACGACCTCGATGTCGAAACGCTGCGCGCGCTCGAAGATGCGATCGCCGAGTTCGCGGGCACGGCGCTGATCATCAGTCACGACCGCTGGTTTCTCGATCGCATCTGCACGCACATCATGGCGTTCGAGGGCGACAGTCAGGTCTATTTCTTCGAGGGCAACTTCCACGAGTACGAAGCCGACAAGATCAAACGCCTCGGCGAGGAAGCCGCCAAGCCGCACCGGATCCGCTACCGCCCGCTCACGCTCAGCTAAAGCCGGAGCGCGGATTCGGTCGCGCCGCGAAACGTTACGCTTCTTGGGTTTCGGGATCGAAGAGCTGCTGGGTGCCGAGCTCTTCCAATCGCGGTAGCGCCGCGCGAGTGGCTTCATCGCTCGGATAGAGAATGCGCACCAGGTAGTCGTTTTGCCCCGATGGGATAAGGTCGGTAAACTCGAATCGCAATACGCCGACGTCGGGAACATGGCGAATCAGCGTTTCGTTGTCGGTAAATGTTTCGGCGATATACGTTTCGTCCCACACCGAGCGGAAAAAGGCATTTTCCATACCGAATTCGAGGACGCGCCGCGCGAGCGCGGTCGGCTCGCCGACGGTAAATGCGCGCCGGAACGATCCGATCACCCCGTACGCGATCTTTTCGTACTCCGCTTGCGATCCGCAGAGCGCCCGATAGCAGCTTCGGCACAGCCGAACGCGAGGCGCTCGAAAGCGCCTTCGGTCATTCATTCGTCGGCTGAACGCGACGTGATGACGGCTACGCGTCGCGCACCGCCGCGTAGATCGCATGAAACGCCTTCGACGTCTGTTCGTCGTTCCAGTCGCCGCTGTGATTATCGAGCATGGCGACCGTGAGTTCTACGGCAAGCTTCTTGAGCTCGATCTCCTTTTCGCTGTCAGGGCGCATCAGTCTCTCCTTCTTTCACGATGGTATACAACCACCAGCGCGGTTGGTTTCGCCGGGCGCCCCGGTCGAAATAGATCGTTGCGATCCGGCCGTCTCTGCAGGCACATTCGAACCAGTGCCGTTTGAGGTACATGTCGCCGCGATCGGTCTTCGTCGAACGCCACGTCTTCCGAACGCCGGCGATCTCGATCAGCTCGTCCCCGAACGCAAAGGCCGGCGGCAGCGACGGCTCGCCGCGGCTCATCACGTCGGTATCGTACGACCCGCCCTGCGGCACGAGCGGCTTACTGACGAAGGTCATCGCCCCACGAGTATACTACCTTTTCGCTCATGATCCGCATCGGTATCGATCTCGGCGGAACCAAGACCGAGGTCGTCGCGCTGGATGCGCGCGGCACGGAGCTCGTGCGTCACCGCGTTCCAACGCCCAGGGGCGACTATGCCGCCACCGTAGCGACGATCGCGACACTCGTGCGCGACGCCGAACGCGAACTTCGTGAAACCGCGACGGTGGGCGTCGGCACGCCCGGTGCGATCTCGCACGCAACCGGCCGCATCAAGAACGCCAACAGCACGTGGCTGATCGGACGCCCGCTCAAAGCCGATATCGAGACCGCGCTTGGACGCGAGATCCGCATCAGCAACGACGCCAACTGTCTCGCGCTCTCCGAAGCGACCGACGGCGCAGCAGCCGGCGCACACGTGGTCTTCGCAGCGATTCTGGGGACCGGCGTGGGCGGCGGTGTCGCCGCCTACGGCCACGTCCACGAGGGGCCGAACGCGATCGCCGGCGAGTGGGGGCACGCGCAGCTCCCGTGGCGTGAGCCCGACGAGATTCCCGGTCCGCAGTGTTACTGCGGCAAACTTGCGTGCGTCGAGACGTTCCTCTCCGGCCCGAGCCGGGCGAAAGAGCCAGCGGAGCAGCGCTATGAAGACCGGCTCGCGCGCGGCTTGGCGATGATCGTCAACGTACTCGACCCCGACGTCATCGTGCTGGGCGGAGGCGTGAGCAACGTCGAGAGCCTCTACACGAACGTACCGCAGCGCATGCTGCGGTACGTCTTCTCGGATACGTTTGCGACGCCCGTCGTACGGGCGAAGCACGGTGATTCTAGCGGCGTACGGGGTGCGGCGATGCTGTGGCCGCCGATGCCGTCTTGAGCAGCCGCTCGGCTTGCGGCGCAATGACGTCGATCTGCCGTGCGTAGTCGTCGATCAGCGCCGCCTGCACCGCCGTCGGGCCGGTAAACGAGGTTCCCAAGATGTAGCGCAGGTAAGCAATCTGGTCGAGCACTTGCGCGGGCTGACGATAGCCCGCATTCTGGCTGCCGTTGCCGTTGCGCAGGCGATCGGCCAGCGCCTCGAGCTGCGCGCGCAGCTTCGGGTTCTTCTTCGCGAGGTGCTTCTCGGCGGTCGAGATCGCATCGACCCACGTCTCGCCGCGCTCCTGCAACGCCGCAAGTTCGGCGATCGCGTCGTACTGCGCGCGCAGATCCCGGGCGGTTGCTTTCACGCTCGGGTCCATCCGCACGCGCACGCGCGTTTCGAGCGACCAGCCGCGGCCCTGCAGACGCACCGTGTACGTGCCCGGCAGCACCTCCGGCCCCGCGATGGCAAGCGGGTAGAACACGTAGTACGGCCGCGGGTCTTGCTTGGCGGCAAGGCCGCCCGGCGGATCGGCCGTGAGGTCCCAATTGACGCGGTTGACGCCGCCCGTCGCCGCGACGTCGATATGCCGGACCGCCGTTCCACCGGCATCGAGAATCGTCACGTGCAGCTTCGCTTCGGGTCTCTTCTTCTTCGCTTTGACCTTCGGTGCCGGCGTCGGCTTGATGTAAAACGAGATCGTCGCTCCGTACGGTTTGACGTCGCCGACGAACGCATTCTGCCCGATATCAAGCCACGGTCGCGCCGCATATCGCCAGGCATCGGCCGGTGGGAAGAGTGCGGCCGGTGCGGTGACGGCGCGCGCCAGCGATTCGAGCGGCGCGATGTCGTCGAGAATTGCAAACCCGCGCCCGTGCGTTCCCGCGATCAGATCGTTGTCGTCGGGTTGAATCTGCAGATCGAACACCGGCACGTGATTGGTGCCCAAGAGCAAGTCGCACCAGTGCGCCCCCGCATCGAACGACGCGTACACGCCGTCTTCGGTACCGGCAAAGAGCAGATTCGGCTCTCGCCGGTCCTCGCGCAGCACGTACGCATAGAGCGGCAAGCCGTGAGAGATCATCGTCCACGTACGCCCGAAGTCGGTCGTACGATAGATATATGCGTGCGTGTCGCCGAAGCGATGGCGGTCGAACGTTACGTACGCCGTGCCGTCATGTACTTTGGAGGTTTCGATCGACGCGACCCACGACCGCGGAGGAAGGCCGGCGATCGCGGGCGTCAGATTCGTCCAGGTTGCGCCGCCGTCGCGCGTAAGCTGTACGTTGCCGTCGTCGGTTCCCGCCCAGATCGTTGCGGCGTCGTTGCCTTCGGCGAGCGCGTAGATCGTGCAGTACGTCTCCGCATTGGTGTTGTCGTGAACCAGCGGGCCGCCGCTCGGGAGCAGCCAGGCCGGATCGCACGGTTGGGTGAGATCGGGCGAAATCGCCTTCCAATGCTGACCGCCGTCGCGCGTTTGAAACAATACGTTCGCGCCGGAATACAGCGCACGCGGGTCGTGCGCCGAGACCATCAGCGGCGAGCTCCAATTGAAGCGATACCGGTGCGCGTTTGCTCCCGCGCCGAATCCGATCACCGGTTGCGGCGAGATGTAGCGCGCCTCGCCGGTCTGCAGATCGCGCCTGACGACGTCGCCGAAGTGCGTGTCTTCGTAGACGGCGCCGGCATCGAGCGGGTCGGGCAGCGCGTACTGACCGTCGCCCCAATCCGAGATGCGGCGCCACGCGCCGTCGTCGACGCCCGAGCCGTTCCACAACGTGTTCGGACCCCACCACACTTCGTGATCCTGCATCCCGCCCATGATGTGATACGGCACCGCACGATCGTAGCCCACGCGGTAGACCTGTGCGAACGGAACCGTGTTGACGAAGCTCCAGGTCTCCCCGCCGTTGAGCGAGAGATCGAAGCCCATATCGCTCCCTAGGAGTATGCGCTTCGGGTTCGCGGGATCGATCCACAAGTCGTGATTGTCGCCGCCCGCATCGACGCCCTTAAACGTCTTCCCGCCGTCCTTCGAGTGCATCAATCCACCCGAGACGATCCAGACGCTCGTCGGATTCTCCGGATCGACGCGCACCTGCGAGAAGTAGAACGGACGGAAGACGAGGTCTTGCTTCGCGTTGACGAGGCTCCAGGTGACGCCGGTATCGTCGGAGCGATAGAGCAGACCCGTCTTGCCGGGAACGATCGCGAATACGACGTTCGGATGATGCGCGGAGATCGCAAGGCCGACGCGGTTGAGCGTACCTCCCGGCAAGCCGTCGTGGCGCGCCGCATCGGTGAGCTTCGTCCACGTGCGACCGCCGTCGGTCGAGCGGTAGAGGCCGCTGCCGGTACCGCCGCCGCGAAACGTCCACGGACGGCGCAGGTAATCGAAGGTTCCGGCAAACGCGATCGACGGATCGGCCGGATCGAACGCGACGTCGCTTCCGCCGGTCGTGTCGTTCACCGCGAGCACGCGATCCCAATGCTTTCCGCCGTCGCCCGTGCGATAGATGCCGCGCATACCGCCGGGCGAAAACTCCGGCCCCATCGCCGCCACGAGTGCGGTATCGGGATCGCGCGGATCGACCGCAATGCGCGCGATGTGCTGCGAACCGCGCAACCCGGCGAAGCTCCACGTTTTTCCGGCATCGCGCGACAGGTAGACGCCGTCGCCGAGGGCCGCGGTGTTGCGCGGGAACCCCTCACCGGTGCCGACATAGACGACCGACGGATTCGACGACGCGAGCGCGACCGCGCCGATCGAGGTCGAGCGCCCCTCATCGAAGATCGGCGCGAACGTCATCCCGCCGTCGGTCGACTTATACAAGCCGCCCGACGAGTGTCCGAGATAGATGACGTTCGCATCGCCCGGCACGCCCGCCACCGCATCGAGCCGTCCGCCCATCAGCGCGGGTCCGACTTCTCGCCACGCGAGGGCTCCGAGATCCTTCGGGCCGACGGTCGCGTGCGGAAACGCGACCGCGGCCACCGACGCTGCCGGCGGCTCCGCGGCGTGCGAACACGCCGCGAGCGCAAGCGCTGCGATGAGGCCGGTGCTGCCGAACCTCAATGCAACGGCTTCGGAATGGCGATCTCGCCGTACCCGCCCGCTTTGAGCGTTGCGTTCAGCGCAGGCAACGTTGCCAGGTACGCATTGAAGGCTTGCACGCCCGCCGTCCACTCGCCGTTCACGCGCTTCTCGAGATCGAGCGCCGCAGGCGTCACGAGGCCCGTTTGCGACTCGGCGGAGAGATCCTCACGCAGCTTGCCCGGACGTTGGATGAAGTCTTCGAAGTTCTGGAAGTTGGCCGTAAGCTGATCCTGCAGGCTCTGCCGCGCCGTCAACGAGGCATCGACGGCGGCAACGGTAGCCGTGTCATTCTTCGCCGCAGCCGCCTTCTTGGCGCTCTCGAGCGAGCCTTTGACATCGTCGAGGCCGTTGAGCCCGACGTCGAGCGCGGAGAACTTTGCGTTGGCGCGCACCGAGTAGTCGTAGGACGCGACGAGTTCGGCCTGCGTGAACGCCGTGTGCGGATCGGGCTTCACGGTGAAGGTTCCCGTGAAGGTCTTGCCGCCGACGATCATGCGATAGCCGTACGTGCCGGGCGGGACGCTCGCGCCCTCTTCCGGACCTTTGAAGAACTTGCCGGCGCCGTTCCATTTGACCGGACCGTCGACCGCGTAATCCCAGGTGAAGCGCTGCAGGCCCGCACCGTTGGGGATCTTCGACTTGGGCTTGGCATCGGGCGGCGGCGGCGGAGCGAACGGGCTGGGCTCGCTAAAGCCGGAGATCGTGCGGATCACGCGGCCCTGCGCGTCGAGGATCTGCAGCGCCGGCGGCTGGTCGCCCGGCTTGAGCTGATAGTACGCGAAGGTAGCGCCGTAGGGCGGATTGTTCCCGGCGTAATCGGTGTAGATGCCTTCGTCGTCGCCGTGCAGATTGTATTGATACGAGACGCGCGGCCCGACGACGAACGGGAGATCGGGTTTCGCGCAGCCGCTATATTGCAGCGGACGAAGATCGTCGAGGATGAAGAGCGCGCGCCCGTGGGTTGCGATCGCAAGGTCGTCCCACTGCGGCTGGAAGCGAATGTCTCGCACCGCAACGGTCGGCAGATCCTTGTTGAAATCGTGCCACGTCGCACCGCTGTCACACGTGATGTAGAGGCCGGTCTCCGTTCCGGCGTACACGATCCCCGCGTTGTGCAGGTCCGGGCGCACGGAACGCGCGTACCACGCGCCCTTGGGCATCGTCGTCGCAATATTGGTCCAGGTCTTACCGTAATCGTGCGTCACCAGCACGTAGGGCGTGTAGTCGCCGACCAAGTGACCGTCGACGCTGGCATAGGCCGTGCCGTCGCTCGTCGTCGACGGCGCCACCGTCTCGACCGCCCCGTGATCGGGTACACCGGACGGCGACACGTTGCGCCAGTGTTTGCCGCCGTCGAGCGTCACTTGAATCTGCCCGTCGTCGGTGCCCACCCAGATCTCGCCCGTATGGAGCGTCGAGCCTTCGATGTCGAGGATCGTGTCGTAATTCTCGGCGCTGGAGACGTCGTGCGTGATCGGACCGCCCGAGGGCGCCTGGTGCTCCTTTTCATTACGCGTGAGGTCGGGGCTGATGACGGTCCAATGCCGTCCACGATCGCTGGTCTGAAACACCACGTTGCCGCCGAGCCACGCAACGTGGCCGTCCCACGGGGCAAACGCGATCGGAGAATCCCAGTTGAAGCGATAACGCGCCGTGCGCAAGTCGAACTGCTCGCCGGCCGTCGCGAGGTAGGGCTGGGCCAGATACGCATCGTTGGTACGCTTGTCGAGCACGACGACGGCACCGCCCTGCGAATCCGACCAGACGATGTTCGGATCGAGCGGGTCGGGAATCGCCCACTCGCCGTCGCCGCCGGTCGTATTGATCCAATGCTTGTTCAGGATGCCCGACGGGTCGGTCGAAAACGCGGGACCGCACCAGGCGTTGTTGTCTTGCCATCCGCCGCACACCCAATACGGGTTTCCGGCGAGGCCGACGCCGACGTGATACACTTCGCCGACCGGCAGGTTGCGATCGAAGAACCAGCTCGCGCCGCCGTCGAGAGAACGCGCGACGCCGCCGTCCTCGGCGACGATGATGCGGTGCGGATCGTTCGGCGCGATCCAGATGCCGTGGAAATCACCGTGCGGGCCGTTGAAGACGGGACGCCACGTCTTGCCGCCGTCGCGCGAAGTCGCGAGCGACGCCGAGAGCGCATAGAGGTGATCCGGGTTCGAAGGATCGACGCTCAGGTGCGAAAAGTAGAACGGCCGCTGGTCGGCCAGCGTATCGTTGCTGATCATCGACCACGTTGCGCCCCCGTTGTCGCTGCGCCAGAGAATGCCCTTACTCGACTCGATGAAGGCATAGACGCGGTCGCTGTTGCTCGGCGCGATCGCAAGCCCGATGCGGCCGGTATCGCCGTCGGGCAAACCGTTGCCCGTCAGGCGCGTCCAGGTGGCGCCGCCGTCGGTCGATTTGAAGAGTCCGCCGTTCCCGCTGCCGCTCTGCGTCGTCCACGGCTTGCGTTCGAAGTGCCACATGCCCGCGTAGACGACGTTCGGATGGTTCGGATCGATGACCAAGTCGCTTGCGCCCGTGCGATCGTCGACCGAGAGCGTCTTGGTCCACGTCTTGCCGCCGTCGCGCGTCTCGTAGACGCCGCGGTCCGGGCTGGCCGCGAAGACGTCGCCGAGCCCGGCAACGAGGACGTGATTCGAGTCGTGCGGATCGATCGCCAGGCGCGTGACCGAGCGTACGTGCTCGAGGCCCATGAGATTCCAGCTCTTGCCGCCGTCGGTGGACTTATAGACGCCGCCTCCGGGGATGACGTCGTTGCGCGGGTTGCCCTCGCCGGTCGCGACCCACACGACGTCGTTGTTCTGCTGATCGATCGCCACGTCGCCGATCGAGGCGACGGGCTGATCTGAAAAGACCGCGTTCCACGTCTCGCCGCCGTCGGTCGACTTCCACACGCCGCCGCCGGCCGAAGCCGCATAGTAGAGGTTCGGGTCCTTGGCCGAGCCCGCGACGTTGGCAACGCGCCCGCCGGGTAACGCCGGGCCTATTTCGCGCCACGACATGCTTTCGTACACGGGATGCGCGGTCGGAACGGGCGTCGGTGAGGCCGTCGGCGCCGGCGATGCGGACGCAGCGGCGATCAAAGCGGCGGCGATCAATGCGATCACGAAGAAACCTCCTGGGGTCGGCTTTCGCAGTACTATACATCGCAGCTGGTCAAAAAGTCCTCAACTGCGACCGGCAAGGCGGGCAGGCCAAGTGTTTTTTACGGTATAAGACCGTTTTCATCGTCGGAGGTCACCATTTTCGTGAAAAACATCTCGCGCAAAGATGCCCTGAACGGCCTGATCGTGCTCCCCGCGCTCGCGGGCGCCGTGCTTGCCGATGCTGCCCCGGCGCTGGCCAAAGGCTCGAAGGCACAGTTCAAGTATCAAGACGCGCCCAACGGCACCCAGAAGTGCTCCGGCTGCTCGCTCTTCGTCGCCGGAAAAACGGCGAGCGCAAGCGGTACGTGCAAGATCATCGACGGCACGATCAGCCCCAGCGGCTGGTGCACCGCTTTCGCAGCTAAAGCCTAAGCGTGCCGGCCGGCCCGGCTCGCATCGCGGCCGTCGCGACCGCGGTCCCTCCCTATACGCTCGAGCAAGCGGACATCCGCGAACGCGTGGGCGCTCAGTTCCAATCATCGGCGGTCGTAAAGCGCCTGATGCCCGTCTTCACGAATACGGGGATCGAACGCCGCTTCTCCAGCGTGCCCGTCGAGTGGTACTACGAGACGCACGGCTGGACCGACCGTCACGAGGTGTTCGTGCGCACGGCGGTCGACGTGCTGGAGCACGCGACACTGCGCGCGCTCGGCGCGTGCGGGAAGCGCGTCGAAGACGTCGGCGCGGTGGTGGTCGTTTCTACGACCGGCATCGCCACGCCGAGCCTCGATGCCCTGCTCTTCGAGCGGCTCCCGTTCAACCGCTGGACGAAGCGCCTCCCGATCTTCGGCCTCGGCTGCGTGGGCGGCGCGCTTGGGCTCGCGCGCGCCGGAGAAGTTGCCACGGCTCGGCCGGGATCCGTCGTGCTGCTGCTCGTCGTCGAGTTGTGCGCGCTATGGTTCCGTCGCGATGACGTGAGCAAGAGCAACATCGTGGCGACGGCGCTCTTCGGCGACGGCGCCGCGGCCGCGGTGATCTCGACCGATGCGCATGGACCGGCGATCGTCGACAGCGGCGAATACACCTTTGCGGACACGCTCGACGTCATGGGCTGGGACGTTGCCGAAGACGGCCTCTCGGCCGTGTTTTCGCGCGACATTCCACAACTCGTCCGAACGCGCTTTCGCGAGGTGCTCGACACCTATCTCGCGCGCTCGGCATTGCGCCGGGACGAGATCGACTGCTGGTTGAGCCACCCCGGCGGCACGAAGGTCCTCGACGCACTCGAAGAGGTCTTCGGTATCGAACCGGGAGCGCTCGAAGATGCGCGCGCGATCCTGCGCGAGTACGGCAACATGTCGTCGGTCACGCTGCTCTTCGTGCTCGAGCGCGCGCTGCGCGAAGGTGCCCTCACGCGCCGCTGGTCGAATGCCGTGCTCACCGCAATGGGGCCCGGTTTTACCGCCGGCTTCGTAACGCTCGCGCCGTGACCCCGGTGCTCTGGATCGTGCTGCTCGTCGCCGCGCAGCGGATCGCGGAGCTCCTCTACGCGCAGCGGAATACGCGCGCGCTGCTCGCTCGCGGCGCCTACGAGGTTGCGCCGGAGCAGCACGCATTCTTCGTCGCACTGCACGCAGCATGGCTCGCAGCCGTCGCGTGGTTCGGGTTGAACGCAGCGGTAAACTGGTGGTTGATCGGCGTCTTCGTGGTCTTGCAAGCTGCGCGCATCTGGGTGATCGGTACGCTCGGACCATACTGGACGACGCGTATCATCACGCTACCCGGCGCACCGCTCGTGCGCTCGGGCCCGTATCGCTTCGTGCGCCACCCGAACTACGTCATCGTCGCACTGGAGGTCGCCGTGCTACCGCTGGCCTTCGGCGAATGGCCGGTCGCGCTCGCGTTCACGGTGCTCAATGCGTTGCTCGTCGCGTGGCGTATCGGCGCCGAAGAGCGCGCGCTCGCAGGACGTCCGTTGCGATAAACCCGGTGGCGATCGCGTTAGCACGCTAAGCGGCATCAGGATCGCGAGTTCGAAGCGCCATCGCTCTCGATGGCGCTTCGAACGAGACGTCGGCTAGAGCGTCATGACATAAGCGAAGAGATCGAATATGGCGCAGGCAATCGCTATAATTGCAGCGGCGACCGCAAGAATACCGCTAGCAACGAGCGCGACGATGCCGGCAATGATGCCCAAGAGTCCCACGCCGATCACGAGCCACCCCCCAGCACCCGGATTTATGAGCGGCTTTACATGACTGAGAAGCGGCGTCGGCCCGCATCCGTTTAAACAGTGCCCAATTGATGGAGGCCTGCTTACGCCACGACTACTGGACACTCCATTATACGTACCCGTCAATTGCGCCGAGCTAACGTCTAGCGCGAGGGAGCCGCCGCCGCTTGGATGCGAGTAGGTACCGGAGGTCGTGCTTGCGGGAAGCACGGTGCCTCCGAATGCGCTCAGGGGTCCGTTGTCATAGCCTCCCGGCAACACGTATGGAGAATTTCCGACGGGGCTGAACGTCGTATTTCCGGTACTCAGATCGACAGAAACGCTGAGTATGTTCGTTGCATCGCTGCCATCGGTATTTGCCGCAGTGAGCGACATCTGAGTTCCGGAAATCGATGCAGTGAGTATTTTATTTCCACTAACAACGGATATGGGCGAAGGTGTTGCTGGTGCTGCCGCCGCTCGAACGGCATCCGGAATCGAGCGCGCGGTTTGAAGCGCACCTGCGCCCGACGAACGCGTAGGAATTGCGCTCAGCCCACCCGAGCACCCCGCGAGGGCCGCGATCCCAAGCCCACCAGCAACGTCGCGAAGAAAAACAGATCGCTCAATCGACTCTTTTCGAGTAAGCAAGATATGTACACCCCTTATTCATCTATACAAACAAGTATGGAAACAATGAAACGAGTTAGCTGTTCTTGCCATGGCGGCGCATTAGCGTGATCGGCGAATGCCCCGCAAAGTGCCAAGGAAGCCGAGCGTCATGCAGACAACCGCCACGGCCGACAAGATCACTCGCGTCACCGCGAGGGCATGGGAAGGTGCGGCGAGCAAGGTAGCCACTGAGGCTGCCAGTAGTACGCTACCAGGAATAAAAAAGTAAACGAGTCGACTGCGTTCGCCCCGTTGCCTTTCACCGAGAAATCTGCCCAACACCCGTACCTACACCCTTCTTATTCGGAGACGCGCCGAGGCCTTCGCCTCGCATTTTTTGCCTCCTGCCATCCGCGAACTGAGGGATGCGCAGAGGCGCCACCGATGACGGTGACGCCTCTATCGCTGGCCAAAACAGCCGGGGTTACGCGACTTCGAAGAGGCCGGCCGCGCCCATGCCGCCGCCGACGCACATCGTCACCACGACGTACTTCACGCCGCGGCGCTTGCCTTCGATCAGGGCGTGCATCACCATGCGCGCGCCGCTCATGCCGTAGGGGTGGCCGATCGAGATCGCGCCGCCGTCGACGTTGAAGCGGTCGTTAGGAATGCCGAGCGTGTCGCGGCAGTAGACGGTCTGCACGGCGAAGGCTTCGTTGAGCTCCCACAGGCCGATATCGTCGATCTTCAGCCCGTGCTGCTTGAGCAGTTTCGGCACCGCGAAGACCGGCCCGATGCCCATCTCGCCCGGCTCGCATCCCGCCACCGCGAAGCCGCGATAGAAGCCGAGCGGCTGTAGGCCGCGCTTGCTCGCGAGCTGCGCATCCATCACCACGACCGCGGCGGCGCCGTCGGAGAGTTGCGATGAGTTGCCGGCGGTGATCGTCGTGTCTTTGATGCCCGGCACGGCGCCTTTGAGCGATTGCAGGCCCTCGAGCGTCGTCTCGGGACGATTGCCTTCGTCTTTGGTCAATGCCACGTGTTCTTCGCTGACGACGCCCGTCTCTTTGTCTTGATTATACTTCCAGGTCGGCAGCGTGACGATCTCGTGATCGAAGCGGCCGGCCTTCTGCGCCTCGGCGGTGCGCTGCTGGCTCTGCAGCGCGTACTCGTCCTGCGATTCACGCGAAACGTTATACTTCTTCGCCACGTTGTCGGCGGTGTAGAGCATCGGCATGTAGACGTCGGGTGCGTGGCGGAGCAGCCACTCCTCGGTCATGTACTCCATGTTCAGGTTGTTCTGCACCATGGAGACCGACTCGACGCCGCCGCCGACCGCGATATCGGCATGATCGACGATCACGCGCTTGGCCGCGCTCGCGATCGCGTCGAGGCCCGATGCGCAGAAGCGGCTGACCGTCTGCCCGGAGACGGTTACAGGGCAGCCGGCGCGGAGGGCGGCGGTGCGTCCGATGTTATTGCCGGTGGCGCCTTCTGGAAGCCCCGAACCGATGACGACGTCCTCGACCTCCGCCGGATCGATCCCGGCGCGCTTCATCGCTTCCGCGACGACGAAGCCGGCCATCGTAGCACCCGGCGTTTGATTGTAGGCACCGCGGAACGCGCGGCCGATCGGCGTGCGCGCCGCCGAGACGATTGCCGCCTCACGCATGGACCAATTCTCCCTTGTGATAGGTAGCGAACGTGCCGTTTTTCTCGGCGATATCTTTGAGCAGCGGAGCCGGTTCCCAACCGAATTCCACCACGCGATCGTAGACGTGCTTCACGCCGACCTCGTCGGCGTACCACATCGGGCCGCCGTGATGGGGCGGGAAGCCGTAGCCGTACACGTACACGATGTCGATGTCGCCCGGACGCAGCGCCACGCCTTCTTCGAGCAAGAACGCACCGCGATTGATCAGCGCAAAGGTGAGGCGCTCGAGAATCTCGGCGTCGGTCACTTCGCGCGGCGCGATCCCCGCCTTCTTCGCTTCCTCCGCGAAGAGGGCTTCGACCTCGGGATCCGCGATCGGCTCGCGGCCTTTGCCGACGGCCTTGTCGTACTTGAAATATCCGGCCATCGTCTTCTGGCCCAAACGCTTCATCTCGACCAACCGGTCGATCACGTTCGTGCGGCCGCCTGCTACGTCGGGACGCGCCTTGCCGATGTGCCAGGCAACGTCGATCCCGGAGAGGTCGCCCATCGCGAACGGTCCCATCGGGAAGCCGAACTTCTTCGCGACGCCGTCGATGCGCGCGAGCGCCACGCCCTCTTCGGCGAGCGCACCGGCCGCTTTTGCGTAATCGAACACCATGCGGTTGCCGATGAAGCCGAAGGCGTTGGCCGAGAGGACGGCCGTCTTGCGCAACGTCTTACCGAGCTTGAACGCCGTCGCGATCGTTTCGGGCGAGGTGTCTTTGCCGCGCACGATCTCGAGCAGCGGCATGATGTTGGCCGGCACGAAGAAGTGCAGCCCGATGAACTTGTCGGGGCGCTTGGTCGCCGCGGCCATCTCGTCGATGTCGAGCGTCGAGGTGTTTGAAGCGAGGATGCCTTCGGGTTTGACGATCGTGTCGAGCTTCGCAAAGACTTCCTTCTTGACGTCCATGCTCTCGAACACCGCTTCGACCACGACGTCGGCGTCGGCCAACTCGTTGTAATCGTCGGTGAACTGAATCGACTGCCCGAGCTTCCAGGCTTCTTCCTGCGTCATGCGGCCCTTCTGGACCTGATACATGAACATCCCGAAGACCGTCTGCTTCGCTTTTTCGATCGCGTCGGAATTCGAATCGATCACGTGCACGGGGATGCCGGCCTGCGCGAACGTGATCGCGATGCCCGTGCCCATGGTGCCCGAGCCGATGACGCCCGCTTTCTGAATCTCGAGAGGCTTGGCGGCGGGAAGGTTCGGAATCTTGGCGAGCTCGCGCTCCGCAAAGAACACGTGACGCAGCGCGGCCGAGGGCGCCGAACGCACGAGCTCCTCGAAAAGACGTGCTTCGCGAGCGATGCCGAATTCGAACGGCATCTCGACCGCGGCTTCGACCGCGTCGATCAGCTTGTGCGCGGCGAATCCGCCGGCCTCTTCGGCCGGCACCATCTTGTGGGCTTGCGAGACGACGAACGGGCCCGCTTGCGGCGAGATACCCTTGCCGATGATCGCCTTGCGCTGCGAGATGCGGTGCTTGCCGCCGTTCTTCGCGAACGCGATGGCGGCATCGAGAAGATTGGACTCGACGACTTCGTCGACGATGCCCTTCTCTTTCGCCTCGTCCATCTTGACGTTCCGGCCCTTGAGCATGATGTCGAGCGCGTCTTGTGCTCCGACCAGGCGCGGCAGACGCTGCGTGCCGCCGGCGCCCGGCAGCAGGCCCAACTTGATCTCGGGCAGGCCGACCTTCGCATCCTTCAGTGCGACGCGGTAGTCGCAGGCAAGCGAGAGCTCGAGGCCGCCGCCGAGGGCGTTCTTTTCGATTGCGGCAACGAACGTCTTGTCGCTCTTCTCAACTGCCGCGATGACGTCGCGGATCGTCTTGGTGTCGGGGCCCGGTTCGGTATTGAAGTCGTTGACGTCGGCGCCGGCCGAGAAGAGTCCGTTGGCACCGATGAACACGACCGCCTTCACGTTCGGATCGGCCGAAGCCGCTTCGACGATCGGCACGAGTTCGCCCGAGAGCGCAAACGAGAGCGAGTTGACGGGCGGGTTATCGAGCGTGATAACCCGCACGCCGTCCTTATCTTCGGTCTTGATGAAGCCCATGATTACGCCGTTACCGCGAGCTTGCGGTCGAGTTCGAACGCATCTTCAGGCAGCGTCATCACGTCGCCCGACCCATCGATGATCTGGCGCTTGTAGTACTCCGCCTGCGTGAGCACGTGCGAGGCGTAGAACTTCGCGGTCGTGATCTTCGCGGGGTAGAACGGGTCCTTGTCGCCCGCCGCGATTTTCTCGGCGGCGATCTTCGCAGCGCGCGTCATCTGCCACGCGCCGGCGACCACGCCCCACAACTTCAGGTACGGAACCGACGCGGCGAACGCTTTGCGCAGGTCGCCCATCGCGCTCATGCCGATGAACTGCGAGGTCTCGTTGACGATCGCGAGTCCGTGGAGCAGCGATTCACCCAGGCCCTTCACGTCGGCGTTGCCGTCGGCGGCGGCTTCCTTGGCGAACTTCTCGATCTGCTTGCCGATCGCGGTCGCCGAAGCGCCCATGTCGCGGATGAGCTTGCGGCCGACCAGGTCGAGGCCTTGGATGCCCGTCGTGCCTTCGTAGATCGTGGTGATCCGCACGTCGCGGTACTGCTGCGCGATGCCGGTCTCCTCGACGTAGCCCATGCCGCCGAAGATCTGCAGCGCGTTCGAGCAGAGGTCGATGGAGACTTCCGAGCTCCAGCCCTTGACGATCGGAATCATGAACTCGACGAACGCTTTATGTTCCTTACGCACCTTCTCGTCGGGGTGCTTGCCGGCGAAGTCGAGCGAGGCCGCGGTCACGTAGGCGAGGGCGCGCATCGCTTCGATGTTCGCCTTCTGCCACATCAGCATGCGGCGCACGTCGGGGTGCTCGATGATGCGCACGGGCGTCTTGTTGCGCGACGCGGCATCGGCCATCTGCACGCGCTCCTTGGCGTACTCGAGCGAGCTCTGGAACGCGCGATCCGCGACCGCGTACGCCTGCACGCCGACCGAGAAACGCGCCGCGTTCATCATGATGAACATGTATTCGAGACCGCGGTTGGCTTCGCCGACGAGATAACCGACGGCGCCCTTGCCCTTCTCGCCGAACTTCATCGTGCACGTCGGGTTGCCGTTGATGCCGAGCTTGTGCTCGATGCCCGCGCAGACGACGTCGTTCGGCTCGCCGAGTTTGCCGTTGTCGTCGACGAGAATCTTCGGAACGATGAAGAGCGAAATGCCCTTGGTGCCTTCGGGCGCATCCGGGAGACGCGCGAGAACCAGATGGACGATGTTCTCGGCCATGTCGTGCTCGCCGAACGTGATGAAGATCTTCTCGCCGGTGATGAGGTAATGGTCGCCCTCGGGAACGGCCTTCGCGCGCGTCTGCGCGAGGTCGGAGCCGGCTTGCGGCTCGGTGAGGTTCATCGTGCCGGTCCACTTGCCCGAGACGAGATTCGGAATCCACTTGGTCTTCTGCTCGTGCGAGCCGCAGAGTTCGATCGCCTCGATCGCGCCCTGGTTGAGCAGCGGGCCGTTGGCGAAGCCGATGTTCGAGCCGTTCCACATCTCGAGCGTCGGGCCGAGCAGCGTTTGCGGCAGCCCCTGACCGCCGTACTCGTCGGGAACCGGGAGACCGATCCAGCCGGCGTCGGCGAATTTTTTATAGGCTTCCTTGAAGCCCTTCGGCGTGGTGACCTTGCCGTCTACCCACGTGCAGCCTTCTTTATCGGCGACGCGGTTGAGCGGATCGAGCACGCCGGTCGCGAACGCCGCCGCTTCTTCGAGGATCGACTCCCACACTTCGGCCGCTTCTTCGTAGCCGGGCAATTTCGCGACGTCGTCGATGCCCGCAAGTTCTTTGAGAACGAACTGCATGTCGCGCAATGGTGCTTGATACGTGCTCATCTCGTGGTGTTCTCCTCCGCCTAGTTAGGCGGCGTCGGTGTTATAGAGCTCGCTGCGTAGCCGTGCGATCGACCCCGCGAGCGTATCGAGGTAGGGAAGCATGCCCGATTTGATGCGATTGAGGCGGGCGCGGCCTTCATCGGTGATGCGGTAGTACCGGCGGGAGCGTTTGGTCGGGTGCTCCCACTCTCCGATGATAAACCCGCGTTCCTCTAAACGTCGCAACAGCGGGTAGATGGTGTTGGTATTCACGGCCAGCAGCCCGGCGCACAGCGATTCGATGCCGGCCATCAAGCCGGAACCGGTGTCGGGCTTCTCGGCCAACAGGTGAAGGATCAGCACCGGGAAGACCGTCTTCGATTTGATCGGTCCGCGGATGACCTCTTCGGCCGGGCTCTTGCTGCGCGCTGCCATGATAGATAGATTATTATTAAAACTAATAAGCGGGCGTCCTGCAAGCCCCCACTGCGAGAAATGTCGCCTAGGCGGCCAGCGCGGTGATCCCCGCGGCGACTTCCTCGAGGAAGCGGCGGGCCGTCCGCTCGGCGATCGTTCGGCCGACCGCCGCATCGAAGACCTCCCCGACCACGCTGCCGAGCGGCGGTTCGTAGGAACCATCGAGCTCGATGTACGAGGCGCCGGGGGTCTCGCCGGCCCAGACCGCCATCCGCCCGTGGAAGTCGGGGTAGGGACCGCCGCCCGCCGGCGACCAGTCGATCCCATACTCGTCGTTGAGGTTCTCCTCGTCGCGGCGGCGCTCGATACGAACCTCGACCTCGCGCGCGACGCCGATGGCGCCGGGCAACCCGAGATCCTCCAAGGTCAGACTCAGCGTCACCCGCACGCTGCCGTGGCGGTCGCGGCGCGCGTCAAAAAACTCGGGCAGCAGCGCTTCGGCGCGCTCCTTCGGACAATCCAGCTGCGCGGTCGCTCTGATGCGTTGCATGGTCTCTCCTCATACGGGACCTCCCGAGCATATACAGGCGCTGCGGAGCAATGAAGAAGGCTTCTGGAAGAGTTTTTCACGGCTGCTTCCCGGACGCTCCGTATGCTGACCTCGTCAGCCCGCAAACGGCGGGCAGCATTCGCGACCGCAGGCCGCCAGGACGGCGGAACGCGATCACGTGACCGAATCATCGAGGTAATAATGAACGGTTTGCTCGAAGAGGCGCGGCTTTCGAAGAACCACCGCCTCGTCTACGAAGTGGTCCAGGAACAAGGCGCGGGCCACCATCTGCCGATGTCCGAGTTGTATGAAATCGCGCGTACGCGCCGCCCCGGCATCGGGTTCACGACCGTCTATCGCGCGTTGACCCGCCTGCGCGACATCGGGCTCGTATCCGAGATCACGCTTCCCGGCGCCGACAGCGCGTACTACGAACCAGCCGGTCCGCCGCACGCCCATTTCGTGTGCACGTCGTGCGCGAAGGTTTCAGACGTTCCGTTCCAGCTACCGGAAGACGTCGTCAGTAAGCTTGCTTCCGAACTGCGAGCGCACGTTACGAGTTCGGTCGTCAGCCTGCACGGCCGCTGCTCGTCTTGTACGAACTAGCTGCGTTCCAGAGGTCTGCAATGTCGAATCTGCTTCAACGGTTGTACTTGCGTTGTCCCTACGCGCGAGCGCGTACGTACCTTGATTCGGCATTGCACGACCTCGCGTCGAGCGGTGAGACGCAGGTCGTGCGACTGCGCGTGCCCATCGACCTCGACGGCCAGCGCGGCCTCGAGAAAGACGTCGTCGTCACGTTCGGAAAAGGCGAAGATCCGCTGCATTTCGACCAGCCGTGGACCGTTCATTGGACGCCCAGCGGCGGCGGACCCTATCCTGATTTCGACGGCACCCTGACCGTTCGCGCCGACGAAGATTTTGGATCGAGCATGCTCGAGCTCTCGGGCGTGTACGATCCACCGATGGGAGTCGCCGGTGCCGCGTTCGACGCAATCGTCGGCTCGCGCATCGCCAACGCGACCGCGCGCGAATTCCTCAGCCGACTCGGTCGCGACATGGAAGCGCGCTTCGCGAGCGAGGAAGCGGGCAAGGGCAGCGCGCCGTCGTGAGCCACCGCCCGATGGTCGAGATGTACGTCGCGCTCGAACTCGAACCGACTGCGGCGCGCGACGCGACGACCGAGATCCTGCGCGCGCTCGGCGAGCAGCGCGAACCCTACGAACGCGCCCTGCTCTCGGTCGGACTGCGCAACGTGCATCTGCCGATGGACGGGGCGATCACGGTCCCGGTCGCCGCGAGCGTCGATCCCCGCCCGCTTCGCTGGGAGTGCGCAATCCATATCGAAGCGGAGAATCATCAGGAGTTTTTTCCCACCTTCGAAGGCACGCTTACCGTCACGCCCAACGGGCACGATGCCTGCGAGCTGTGGCTGCAAGGATCGTATACGCCGCCGATGGGAACGTTTGGAGCGACGCTCAACGCGACGGTGCTGCGCGGCGCCGCCGAATCGAGCCTCCGCGCGTTCCTCGACTGGCTCGCGCATGAAGTCCGTTCCGCGGTCGAGGGTCGGCAATCAGCGGGGTTCGACCGGCAGATGCACCCGTAGAATTCGCTGCAACGCGCCGATCGTCCGTTGGCCGGCGCGATCGCGAATCGTAATCGTGAGTTCGCAACCATCCTGCGCGTTGCACGAAATCTGAATGATGCCGCCGGGCGGAGCATAACGCACCGCATCCGTGAACGCCTTGCGGAGAACGCTCCGTAAGTGCGCAACGTCGGCGCGAAACGGCGCCGCCATGCCTTCGTGTTTGAAATCCACGCCGACGGCTTTTGCCCGCGCCAGGCCCTCGATCGACGAGAGTGCCGAGCGCATCGCTTCGTCCAGCTGGACCGGCTCCCACTCGCTAATCGCGATCGAGGGCGACGGGCGCAGACGCCGCAGATCATCGAGCCGCAGGCCCGCTGCCTTGAGCGAGTTCAGCACGGACTCGACGCGCGCGGGCGTGAAGGGCACGACGCCGTCGGCCATGCCCTCGAGATTCGCCTGCGCGATGGAGAGCGCGTTACCGATCTCGTGACGGACGACCGCCAGCGCGCGGTGGCGCGTGAAATCTTGCTGCTCGAGGTCGCAGATCAGCAGGAAGAGACGTCCCGCGACGTCGCCGTCGAGCGGCTCGAGGAGGCGCTTGGCTTCGTCGTATTCGCCGAGAATCGTCAGGTCGAGCGCATGCAGGACGGCATCGCGCTCGCTCGCCGCATCGGTCACGGCTTCTTCATCTTGTACCCGACGCCGTAGACCGTGAGCACGTATTCGGGCTCTTGAGCGTTCGGTTCGATTTTCTTTCGCAGGTTGTTGATGTGCCGGTCGAGCGTCCGCTCGAAGATCGAGCCGTCGTCGTGAAGTTGATCGAGGAGTTGCGCGCGCGTGAACACCTGACCGGGATGCTCGGCAAGAATCGTGAGGATGCGGAACTCGGAAGGCGTCAACGTGACGGACTTCCCGGCGGTACGCACCTCGTGCGCCGCAAGATCGATCTCCAGCGTCCCGATGTGGATGCGGCCGTTGCCTTCCGACGGAGCGACGCTGCCGGTCTCGGTTCGGCGCATCACCGCCCGGACCCGAGCGACGACCTCGCGCGGCGAAAACGGCTTGGTCACGTAGTCGTCGGCCCCGAGCTCGAGCCCGACGATGCGGTCGACCTCCTCGGCGCGAGCGGTCAACATGATCACCGGCACCCTGCGCTCGTGGACGGCACGCAGGATGTCGAGGCCGCTACCGTCGGGCAGCGTGATATCGAGGATCATGAGATCGGGCACCCCCCGCTCGAGCTCGGCCCGCGCCTCGGCAAGGTCGCGGCAGACGGCGGTGCTGAATCCCTCGCGCTCCAGATAGGCGCTCAACACGTCGCCGATCTGGGGCTCGTCGTCCACAAGGATGATTCGCTTCACTCCGACCTCTTGGATGGCGCGGACCGCTTCACCCTTCGCATCTTGTTCCCAAGGGCTTCACGGGCAGCCGGTACGCTGCCCCCATGAATAAAGAGGAAGAGACCCATGATGTTCCCCTGCCCGGGACGTTGTGGTTCGTGCTTGTCATGGGTGTTTGCTACGCCGTCGGCTGGCTCGCGCTCTACGAAGTGATGAGGAGCCGCTGGTAGCATGCATATCCACCGTTACGAACGCATTTGGATGGTATTCGGCGTAGCGATGCTCGCGGTATTCCTGGTGCTCCTCGGGGTGGCCGCCTTCGCCGACAACATCAATCCACCCAACGGCTTTACCGCGATCGACCCGGTCAAGGTCGCTACGACCGCACCGTTCGACCACGCGGGCCTGCATCAAACCGGACCCAAGACCTACGAAGCGTACTATATCGCTCAAGTCTTCCAATTCACGCCGAGCGACCTGAAGGTTCCCGCGGGGAGCACCGTGACGTTCTACGTTACGAGCCCCGACGTCGTGCACGGCTTCTACATCACAAACACGGATATCAACATGGAAATCGTCCCCGGCTGGGTCAACACGCAGACTCACACCTTCAACGTTCCCGGCACGTACTTGCTGATCTGCCACGAGTACTGCGGCATCGGGCACCAAAATATGTATGGAAAGATCGAGGTGCAATAGGATGGCCGTTGCTGCTTCCCGCGTGACGCAGGCCGAGAACCGGCTCGTCGTCGCGCACGTCTACGCCGGTACGGCGGCGTTCGTCCTCGGCGCGATTTTCGGATTACTGCAGGTCTTCTCGCGCGCCAACGCCATCGACGTCCCAACGTGGTTCGACTACTACCGCATCCTCACGCTGCACGGCGTCCTCATGGCGATCGTTTTCACCACGTTCTTCATCACCGGGCTTTCGACGTTCGTAACGTACCGCGCGATTCCGCGCGAGCGCCGCGGACTGGGACTCGCGTGGGTCGGCTGGTGGGTCATGGTCATCGGCACGGCGATGGCCGCCGTCGAGATCCTGATCGGCAACGCCTCGGTGCTCTACACCTTCTACGCGCCGCTCAAAGCGAGCCCGTTCTTTTACCTCGGCGCCGCACTGCTCATCGTCGGCACGTGGTTCGTCGCCGTCGACATCTTCATGGAAGTTGCTTGGTGGCGTAAGCACCACAAGGGCGAACGCGTTCCGCTCCCGGCGTTCTGCGCGGCGACGACGTTCCTGATGTGGTGGATCGCGACGCTCGGCGTAGCCGTCGAAGTCCTGGTCTTCCTCATTCCGTGGGCAGCCGGCTGGACGCCCGGAATCAACGTACTGCTCTCACGTATGCTCTTCTGGTACTTCGGTCATCCGCTCGTGTACTTTTGGATCATGGGTGCGTATATCGCCTGGTACAATATCGCACCCAAGCTCTATAACGGCAACCTGATGTCGGACGCGCTGACGCGGGTGACGTTCGTGATGCTGCTCTTGCTCTCGACGCCGGTCGGCCTGCATCACCAATTCATGGAGCCCGGGATCGCCGACCGTTGGAAGATCCTCCACACGATCCTGACGTACGGCGTCGCGATTCCCTCGTTCCTTACCGCGTTCGCGATCTTCGCCTCGTTCGAACTCGCGGCGTATAAAAACGGCAAGCGGGGTTTCTGGGCCACGGCGACGTCGCTGCCCTGGGATAGCCCCGCCTTTGCCGCGATCGCGTACGCGATGCTGCTCTTCATCGTGGGCGGCTTCGGCGGGATGGTGAATGCGTCGTATAGCCTCGACACCGTCGTCCACAATACCGTGTGGGTCGTCGGCCACTTTCACGTCACCGTGGGCGGACCGGTCACGCTCACCTTTCTCGGGACCGCCTATTGGCTGATCCCGAAGATCACGGGACGCCAACTGTGGCAGCCGAAATGGGCTCTCTGGCAAGCGCGCCTGTGGTTCCTCGGCATGCTCGTGATGTCGTTCTCGCTCCACGCCGCCGGTTTGCTCGGTGCGCCGCGCCGTACCGCAAGCGTCGCGTACAACGGCGATGCCACGGCCGCGCTTTGGCATCCCTATATGGTCGTCGCCGCCGCCGGCGGAACGATCCTGTTCATCAGCGCGATGCTCTTCGCGGTCGTCGCGCTGGGCACGCTGATCAGCAACCGCAAGACCGCCGACACGAGCGTCGAATTCGCAACGCCCTCACAGATATCGGGACCGACGCCGCGGGCGCTCGACTCGATTTTTCGGTGGGGCGCGATCGCACTCGTACTCGCGCTGCTCGCGTATGCGGGTCCGGTGGCCGAACTCGTACAGCACCCCGGTTATCTCGCTCCCGGAATGAGGACCTGGTAATGTTCACATCGATCGTCGTCGCCGTGGACGCCTCCGAGGCAGCGCAGCAGGCGCTCACCATCGCCTGCACGCTCGCAAAGCTCACGACGGCAAAGCTGACACTCATCAACGTCGTCGACGTGTCCAAGCTCTTGGCCGTCGCCGGCTACGAGACACCCTACCCGGTCGACGCGATCGAAATCATGCGCACCGACAGCAAACAGATTCTCAATGATGCCTGCACCGTCTGCACCGCCAGCGGAATCGAAGCCGCCGCGGCGACGCGCGAAGGTGACGCGATCGACGAGATTCTGCAATCTGCGCACGACGCGAACGCCGACCTGATCGTACTCGGCACGCACGGCCGAAAGGGGCTCTCACGGCTCTTTATCGGCAGCGTCGCCGAGGGCGTCCTGCGCCGGGCAACCGTGCCCGTGTTGGTCGTTCGAGGCGAGTCAGCGTAGGTCGAGTATCGCGGCCGCGCTGCGGCCGAACTGTTCGGGAGCGTCCGTCAGGTAGACGCGCGCTCCCGGCCAGCGGTACGTTCCCGGCGTCACCGACCGCACCAAATAATGCATCTCGTAGATTCCCGGCCCGAGGGACGGTGCGAACGCCGTGACGCGATCGCGATAGATTTCGCGCGCGCCGATCTCCCAATTATCCGTCTGCGCGACGTCCGACTGCGAGGCGGTCGCAAAGGTGGTGTCGACCGCCTCGAAACCGGCCGGCAGCGGGTCCTCGATCGCGACGCGCGCGACCGGATGGTCGACGACGATCCGGATGCCGACGTCGAAGACGCGTCCGCTGTCGAGCTCGACGTTGGCGCCCATCGCGGCCAAGTCCATCGTCGCGAGTGCCGCCTCCGCACCCGGCTCGCGAACCGCCCGCGTGACGCGGAAGTCCGCCAGCGCTCCGGGCGAATCCGCCGGCACGGCATACGTGTAGACCACGATGTAATGCAGCGTTCCCGCCGACGGCACGAGCTCGATGCTCGAACCATGCACGCGCGCGCTCTCGAACGAGAGCGTCTTCGATTCGGGTTTGCCCGAGAGCGAGAGCGTGCCGAGCGTCTGCGCGCCGTCGCGTACGGTGACGCTCATCGCCTGAGGCGGTTGCGTGCGCGCGTAGGCATCGAGGGCGGTCATCGCCGCGGCGGTCGAATCGATCGTCGGCCATCCGCAGCGGCATTGCTGGGCGAGCAACGAACGCGCCGCGGCATCGAGCTGGTCGATCGGCGCGTGGCGCGCCAGCAGGAGCTCCAACGTCTCCGCCTGTGCGGCGACCGCGTCGTCACGCCAACCCCACGGTTCGGCGACGTTCGCGGTGAAGTAGCGGCCGCTCGCGTGCGCGGCTTGCAGGAGGTGCTCGGCGATCGCATTGCCTTGCGCGCTCCAGCCGGGCTGCGCGAGCAGATAGCGGGCCAGGCGCAGTTGCGCCGGAAGATCGAAGCGCGACTGCTGCGCGACGATGCGGTCGAGATCGTCACCGCGGCGTTCGCCGTCGGCCGCGAGCGCCCAGAGCGCCGAGAAGGCCATCTGGGCGCGGCAGAGTTCGGCCTTGCACCACGTGTACCGCGAGGGATCGGCCAGCACGCGCAGTTCGTACGTGTGAGCGCGAGCGCGCGCGCTCTCGTCGATCGCAAACCCGTGGCCCCGCGCGGAGGCGAGCGCCTCGAGAGCATAGCCGGAGGCGAACGGGTCGCTCTCGCGAGCACCCCGATAGAGCGCGAAGCCGCCGTCGTCACGCTGCAGCGCGCCGAGCGACGCCAGGTACGGTCGCGGATCGACGCCGGCGGTCGCCGCGACGATCGAGCGCGAGGCGAGATCGTCGGCGATGCCCAGCGTGTCGCCGTCGAGGAAACGCTTGGCCAGCGAGCCGAGCTGCGGCACAACCGAGTTCGCAACGTCGATGGTCACGGTACCCGGCTTGTCGAAGGCCACCGGAACCGATGAGGCGCGCGAGCTCGCTCCGGCGTCGATAACCGACTCGGTCGTAGCGCGGTCGAGAATCGTCAGCGGCACCGCGAATGCGTCGCGCGCGTTCCCGATCGCAGCCCGCACGCCGAGTCTCGCGGGACCCGGCGTTCCGGCGACGATAGGATAGCGGTACGCCGCGATCTGCGTCCCGGCTTGGGCCGTGACGTGCAGCGTGGCCGGATCGCCGCTCTGGAAGCGCAGCGCACCTTGCAGGCTCAGCAGCAGATCCAGCTCGCCGCCGGCCAATCCAAGCACGCTCGCGCCGCCGTCGAGCACGTCGCCCGGCCGCGCAAACTGCGGCAGCAGCGGATTGGCCATCAACGGTAATTGCGCGATGAAGGTTGCGTCACCGGTGCCGAAGTGGGCGTCGTCATCTCCGATCGCGACGGCCATCGCCCGCCACGTCGTGAGATCGTCGGGCAACGTGAACGCGAGCGAGGCGCGGCCGTCCGCACCCGCGATCGCGCTTCCGTAGTAGGCCAGCGGCAGGAAGTTCGTGCGCACCCGCGTTCCCGCAGCACCGCCCAAGAAGCCGCCGCCGTAACCGTAGCCCTTTTCGAGCGGCGCCTGCGGCGTCTGCAGCGTGACGTTCTCGCGATTGTCGGCAAAGCGCAGCGAGATCGGCTGGTCGGCAAAGACGGTCGTCACCAGATCGGGGAAGCGGTAGCCCGAGAGCTGCAACACCGCCTCGTTGACCACGGCCACCACGATCTTGCCGCGCGCCGGATGCCCGGCGGCGTCGGCCAACGTGAAATCGAGCCGCTGCGCGCTTCCCGGAGCGAGCTTTGCGTGCTGCGGCGCGATGCCGAGCTTGAGATAACGATCGTGAAGATCGATATTGAAGGCCGCGAGGCCGGTGCGGCTCAAACTATCGAGCGCGCCTGCTTTGAGCGTGGAGAGCGGCGCACCGCGCCGAACCACCACGGCCTCCACCGCCGCATTTGGGAACATCTGCGGCGTCACGCGGAAGCTCACGTGCGGCGCGCCGCTCACATTGCGCAGAACGGTCCGATAGATCGTGTCGTGACGCACGACCGCGACATATACGTCGGCGTGGTCGTAGGGCGAGCCGATCGCCACCGTCGCGGTATCGCCCACCTTGTACTTCTTCTTATCGAGCGTTACGGCAACGCTGGTCGTATCACGCGCGCCGAAATCCGCCGCGCCCGGCCCGAAGGCAAAGACCTGCACGTCGGTCGCGCCGGCTTCGCTCGCTCCCGGGAAGGTTGCGCGAATCCGGTACGCGCCGGCCGCATTCGGCGTGAGCGGCGCGCTCACCGGTCGATCGCTCGAGGTGACGTCGGCGCGGTCGACCGTGTCGTATCGTATGGCCTGCTGCGCGCTCTCTCCGCCCTCTTCCGCCTGCGACGCCGACGTGTACGTCATGTGCTGCAACTCAAGGTGTACGCTCTTGCCGCTCAGGGCTTTACCGCTTGCATCGGTGACGATGACCTTGACGGGGAGCGCGGTATTCGCCGCGGTCACCGTGTCGGACGAGAGACCGATGAGCCCATCCGCCGGCATCGCGAGGAACGATGCCGAGTTCGCAACCGAGAGCTGCGAGACGTCGGTTGCGTTGAATTCGACCGTGTAGGTCATCGGCGCGGGAAGATCGGACGGGATCGTCACGCTCTGCGCGGCTTTCCCGGCGGCGTCGAGCGTAACGGTGCGCTGCAGGACGTCGCTCGGAATCTCGGGCGGCTGCTCGGGCCAGAACCACTGACGTCCGAAACTGAATTGGTCCCATCCATCGGGCTCGAGTTGCGCGATCTCGCGCGTGACGGCAACGCGCGCCTTGCCGCCGTCGAGCGGCGCGCCGAACAGGTACGCGCCGGTTGCCGTCGCGGTGACGCTCGCACCCGCGGGCGCCGCGGTTGCGCTCGCCGCCACGTCGAGCTTGAAGTTCGGGGGCTTGAATTCGGCGATGCGGAAATCGCCGCTCACCTTGAAGCCGCGCGTTCCCTCGCCCGAGATCGAATAGTAGCCCAGCGCCTGCGACTTCGGAAACGTATAGGAGTAGGCAAACGTGCCGTAGCGATCGGTCGTAACCGTTCCCAGGTCGTGTTCACTGCCGCTTGGGTCGGTGAGCTCCAGCGAATACGACGCGTTTGCATCCGCGTGAACCGCGCCGTCCTGCACGTAGTACGCAAAGCCGGTGAAGGCCGCGCGTTCGCCTGGCTGATACAGGTCGCGGTCGGGCACGACCGTACCGGCGCTGCGCGGCGCGCCGCCCGCCCAGCCGTAGGGCACGTCGAAGCGATAGGCGCCGCTATAGTCGTAGACGCGCAGCGTCGCCGCGTCGGCTCCCTCACGAGCGATCACGCCGATCGAGCCCATACCGCCTGAGGTCGCGCCGGCATAACAGCGCGCGACGTCGGCGCCGGAGAGCGAGAACTCGCCGTTCGCGCCGGCCGTTCCGCTCGCGCATTGTTGCGGCGAAGCATCGTCGTCTACACGATAGACGGAGATCGAAGCCGCGGCGGGGGAGCCGTCGCTCAGATGTTGGGTGAGAATCGTCGCGTGCATCGGGAAGAATTGCGCGAAGATACCGAGGTTCGTGACCTGCACGATTCCGCTGATCGCCGACGACTCGGACGCGTCCAAAAGCGGCGACCAGAAACCGTACGCGAGCGCGCCGTAGGCGGCGCTGAGCTGCTGCTGCACGTTGACGCGCACGACGCTCTGCCGGTTGGTGCGCGCGCCGGCCAGCGTTTGCAGCGGCCATGAGGACGGCGGCGAGGGCAAGACGTCGGCCGCCTGCGGCTGCGCGAGCATGCGCTCGGGAGAGAGCGCCGCGAAGGCCGCGCGATAGGTGTTGCCCGGCAGATTCGTCGCGTAGAAGTTGACGTCGACGCCGCTGTTTGCCGGAATCAGCGTGGCGCCGTCGGGCGCCCACTCGCCGGGGGCAAAGTCGCCGGTGTGAACCGCGATCTGCGCCGGCGCGGAGAGCGACTGCCCGTAGACGTCTTTCACGCCCGTACCGATGGTTATCGTGTAGTCGCGATCCGGCTCGAGCGCATACGGATCGATCGAAATCGACGTCGACGAGCCCGATATCTGCGGCGAGGGCGCGGGGAGCGGCGAGATCGTCACGTTGCCCGCAATGGTCTTCGGGTCGATCGCATTGTTGAAGTCGATCTCCGGGTCGCCGTTGACGAAGCGCGTCCCCGAAACGCCGGTATGCGGATCGGGCGTGGGCGTCGGAACGACCGCCAGTTGATCGAAGGTGTGGATCGACCCGCCGACGGCGCGATCGGTCGGCAGGTTGCCGCGCTCGGGCTGGACGCCGGGCGCGATATCGATCGCATAGGTCGTCGATCGCGCCAGCTGCTCGCGGGGGCTGATCAGATAGGTCCACGAATCGCGCGAGCTGTCGAAGGCCTCGCTCGCATCGGGCGGCTCGCCGGGGAACGGCGTGGGCGTCGGTTCGAGCGCGACGTCGACCGCGATCGTTCGATCGCCGCCGCGCAGCGTCGTGCGCTGCGCGAGCGAGAGCGGGTCGATCTTGGCGTTGGCGATCACCTCGATCGACGGGCGAAGCGGAGCGGGCGTCGGCGTCTCGCCCGGCGATGCTTGGAGCGACGGCAAACCGCCGAGCTCGAGCGGCGCGGTGGTGAAGGTCCACGCCAGGTCGCGATCGAGCGTGTGCCCCGCCAAATCGGAGAGCCCGGCGGTGAGCGTGACGCGAACGCGCGTACCGACCGGCAGCGCCTTTTCGGCGACGAACCCGATCAAGCGCGGCGTGTAGACGACGAAGTGCCCGGGCAGTTCCGGGTCGACGCGCAGATGCGAGAGTACGCTTTGCGGACCCGCGCCGGAGAGCGATTCGACCTTGGTGACGGGATCGACGAAAATGATGCGGATCTGCGCCAGCGACTGCGCCCGGCCGGACGGGGAGATGTGGGCGATCCACGGCGGCACCGACGGCTTGGGCAACGCGGCGACGGGCGCTAGGCGCGCGTTATCGCCGATCGTCTTCGGCTGCGTCGAACAGGCGGCGAGCAGCAAGGCGGCCGTGACGAACGCAAACGAGCACCAAGTGCCGCGCATGCGGTACACTACGGAGAAAGAGCGTGCAAATCTTCTTTCGTTCCGTCGTCTTTCTCGCCGCCGCCATCGTCGTTTTGGCCTATTTGGCCGGACGCGACGTCGCGACGCTGCCGCACGCGAGCGGAGCGGTCACCTTCGTCGACCGCACCGGCTTGCCGCTCGGCACGTTGCTCGGCAGCGATGCGCGCCACGCGGTCGCCACGCCGCTCGCGGATGTCTCGCCCGGCTTCCTGCGCGCCGTTATCGCCGCCGAGGACGGCCGGTTTTACGAGCACGGCGCCGTCGACGTGCGCTCGCTCGCGCGCGCTATGAGCGAATACGTCGTCTACGGCCGCAGCCGCAGCGGCGGTTCCACGATTACGATGCAGCTCGCCCGCTTACTGCACCCGTCGCCGGCCACGTTCCGCGGCAAGCTGGTGCAGATCGTCGAAGCCGAACGCATCGCGATGCGCTCGGAGCCGGACGCGATTCTCGCAGCCTACGTCAACCGCGTGCCGATGGGCGGAAATCTGTACGGCGTGGAATCGGCGGCGCGCACCTACTTCGGTTCGCATGCAGGCGAGCTCGACCTGGCCCACGCAGCACTCCTGGCGGCAATCCCGAACGATCCGGCCGGCCTCGCTCCCGACGAACACCCGGCCGCGGCGCGCGCGCGCCGCGCCTACGTGCTTGCGCACATGGTCGCGCTCGGCGACATCACGCCGCTCGACGCCTCGCGGGCAGCCGCCGAACCAACGCTCGCCGCCCGTCACGACAGCGGCATCACCGACGCCGCGCACGCGCTGTTCTACCTCTACCCCGGGGTTCGCGGCGCAGGGCTCGTGCGAACCACGCTCGATCGCTCGCTGCAGCGATTCGTCCAAGGGCAGATTCTGGAGGTCCTCGCAGCGCTCGGCCCGCGCAACGTGACCGACGCGGCCGCGCTCGTCGTCGACAATCATACGGGCGACGTCCTCGCGTATGCGGGCTCGCCGGATTACTTCTCCGATGCGGCGCTCGGGCGCAACGACGGCGTTCAAGCGCTGCGGCAACCGGGCTCCTCGCTCAAGCCCTTCACCTACGAACTCGCGCTCGAGAGAGGGACGATCGACACCACCATGATCGTCGACGACGCGCCCGCGAGCTTTGCGATCGCGGACGGCAAGCTGTACCAGCCGGCCGATTACAGCGGGCGCTTCAGCGGCCCGGTTACGATCCGCTACGCGCTCGCAAATTCGCTGAACGTGCCCGCCGTGCGCGTGCTCTCGCTTCTCGGCCCGGAAGCCTTGCTCGATCGCATGCACGAGCTCGGCTTCATGCACGACGACAAGCCCGCATCGTACTACGGCCTCGGCCTCACGCTCGGCGGGGCCGAGGTTTCCCTGTGGGAGAACGTGCATGCGTACGTCACGATGGCGCGCCTCGGCGACGCCGTACCGCTGCGACTGATCGCCGGCGCGCCGGAGCGCGCGCACCGCGTCGGAGCGCCGAGCGATTGGGCCATCGTGACCGATATGCTCGCCGATCCGCTGGCACGCGAGCACTCGTTCGGCCGCGGCTCCGTCCTCGATCTTCCCTTCGACGCCGCGGTGAAGACGGGAACGTCGTCGGATTTTCGCGACACGTGGACGATCGGTTTTACCCGCGACTACACCGTGGGCGTGTGGGCCGGCAATTTCGACGGCAGCGCGATGCGCGACGTATCGGGCGTAACCGGAGCGGGGCCGTTGTGGAACCGCATCATGCTGCACCTCCACGAGCGCGCGGAACCCGCGCGTTTCGCGCCGCCGGCCGGTTTCGCACGCGCGACGATCTGCGCCACGACCGGGCACGCGCCGGAACGCGACTGTCCGGCGGTCGTGCAGGAGTGGGTAGCTCAGCAGCAGTTCGCGCGCGTCGCGCGCGCGGTCCCCGCCGCGAACGGCTTCCATATCACGGCACCCAGCGAGGGCGCCGTCTTCTACCGCGTCGATCCCGCAAACGCGCTCCAGGATGCCGAGCAACGTATCGCACTCCAAGCAGCAGGCGCGCGCGGACCGGTCGCGTGGACGATTGACGGCCGCGCGATCCCGCTCGACGCAGCCGGCAATGCGTTCGTGCCGCTGCGTGTGGGGCGGTACGCGATCGAAGCGCGCAACGGCGCGTCGGCCGATCGCATCACGATCGTCGTGCGCCCTGCGCCGCAGCGCGAACGCCCGGGTCTTACGTTCTCGCCGCGCTCGCCGTAGCGTCGTCCCACATGCGGAAGCCGCCGACGAAAGCCAAGGCGTTGTTCCCCGCCCGGCAAAACGGCGGCAGACCGTCGAGGTGCCGCACGTTTCCGCCGCCGATCACGATGTCTTCGAGCTGGAGCACGTGATGGAAAGCCTGCGCAACCGACTCGACGTGTTTGCGCCAGCGCCGCTTACCCAGGCGCTGCAATCCGCGCTCCCCGAGATAATCCTCATAGGTGCCCTTCTTGTAGCCTAAGTGCGCGAGCTCGAGCGGAATCACGACGCCGTCGGCGATGAGCGCGGAACCGAGACCGGTTCCGAGCCCGAGAAAGAGCATGCGGCCGCCGTTGTAACTGCCGAGGGCCTGCATCGCGGCGTCGTTGATGATGCGTACCGGGCACCCGAAAGCGGCTTGAAAATCGAACCCGACCCAGCCGTCGCCCAAGTTGGCGGGCTCGTGCATGACCTTGCCCCTGGAGACCGGCGCCGGAAATCCGATCGAGATCACGTCGTAGCTCCAGTCTTGCACCAGCTCGTCGACGCCGCGGATCATCGCCTCCGGCGTCATCTTCGGTCCCGAATCGAAGCGGCGCGGCGTCTGTTCGCCGGATACCAAACACTTGACGTGCGTTCCGCCCACGTCGATCGCCAGTACGTTCATGAGGAACCGCGTACCATGCGCCGCGCTTCCGCTCCTGTTGCGGCAACGCACCGGCAACGATTCGGCGCCGTTTTGCTGATATCCGCATGGCACGCTCGAGCGGTTATGCACGATGCCATCACTCTTGCGCGCGCTCTCGTTTCCGCCGGGCGGCGCTCCGGCTCCGGGCTCATCGAGGGAACCCTCGAGCGCTTCGGCAGCGCCGCACTCAGATATGCGCTCGACCGAGGAACCAAGGTTGCCCCGCTCCAGCCGCGCGAGCGGTACGCGCAAGCCTCTCCGGCGCTCGCGCGCCTCGGCATCGACGTCGATGCGTGGCCGGCGCCGCCGGCGGGGTTGTTCGTCGTCGAGGAACGCACGGTCTACCTGCGCTCGCGCAGCGCAATGACCGTCGCGCACGAGTTCGGGCATGCGCTCGACTGCGCGCTCGGCGGCGGGGTCTACCGCTCCGGCACCTGCGCGGAGTTGCGCACGCTGTTTGCCGATGCCCGCCGGTTCATCACCCCCTACGCGGCAACCGGCATCGACGAATATTTCGCCGAAGCGATGCGCGCGTATGTGGAGGTGAACGACGTGACGTCGCACTGGCCGCGCGCGACGAAGGCGCGCTTGCGGCGGATCGATCCGGGCTTGTATGAGTACGTAGAGCGGCTGTTTCGAGTCGAGTTTACGCGAGCCGCCTAATTGGGCGGAATAGTCGGCGGCGCCGTCGGCATCGGTGGCTCGGTTGGGCCCACATCGGGATTTTGCCAAGTCGATCCATCGGCAAAGTGGACGCTGACCGTCACGCAATTGCTCGGATCGTCGTCGCTGCTACCATAGGCGGTCGGCGGACCGTCCGGGAGTTCGCGCGTTAGCCTATAGGTGTGATAACCAACAACGTACTGATCGCTTGTGATGAGCGCTCCGGGCGCAAACGTTCCACCGTAAACGAAATCAAATCCGCCGCTTAGATACGGCGCTCGGAAGACAACTCGATCGATGGACTGGCCCGAAAGGTTGCGGAATCGCGGGAAAAGTGACAGGTGGCCGTTCTTGTCTCCAAGTCACGCGTCCGGCCCGGGTCGATGCGCACGACGCAACCTACGATGCCGATCGGATCGTGTGATGGATTGTCCAGCGTCGCCGGGACCGGCGTCGCGTCATTCGGGCGCGGGGAGGGAAAGAAGTAATCGCTCTCCGATACGAACTCCGGGCTCTTCCATTCGATGCCTCCGCTGGTTCTGGTCTCTACAACCGAGCAATTGCCAAGGTCTGTGCTGTAGCGCCCGCCAAACTGACCACGTTTCCACGACAACGTTCGCGTCACGACAGCGCCAGGCGCGACTTCGCCCGTATCGGGGAAATCGATCCAGCCACGATCAACGCGCTCTCGCCACACAACGAGCGTCAGCATCTCCGCGGAGTCGTTTCGAAAGCTCACCCTCATGGCGGGACGCTCGTTTGCGTTCGCTCCGACGGCGCAGCTTAAGACGGCAATAGCAGGCTGGCCCGGCTCGGCCCTTACGGAACCCGCGCAGAACATCGCGAGGACCACGAAGCAAGCCGGCAAGAGGCTTAGATGGCGCATTGGTGGAGATGGATACTCTTACTGAGTCGTCCCAGCCTCTCCAGGCCGAATCACTTCCACATAATTGCCGAGGCGAGGCTGCGAAGGATCGATTCGAGGTTGTATGAGCACGTTGACCGAGTTGCACATCGGCGTCAATGCCGTCTCGAGCTCAGCACCCGGCGACGTGCGTCGACTGCTCGATGCAGCGCTCCACCGAATCCAGGCGAACCACGCGTCCGGTGATCGCTTTACCGGCTAAGAGTGCCTGGTAGTTCTGGAACCCTTGATCTTCCCACGATTGAATGGCGGAGCCGAGGTCCGGCGCAAGGTTCGGCCGGCCCAGGTGCTCGCCCCACAGTTCGCTCCAATATACGTCCGAAAGGCTCGCTACTGGCTAGGGTCCGGAACGAACGCGGCGTCGGGAATCTGCTGCGGATAAACGGTATCGGTCAAGCGATACGTCCAAACGAAATGGCCCGTCGTTACGCCCAAGACGCGCAGCGTGCCGTCCAGTACCCCCCCGTTGATGACCCAATAACCGCCCACGTCGGCGTAGTGCTGCTCGACGATGCCGTTGAACCACACTTCCTCGGACCACTTGAATCGGATCGTGCAGAAGCGCATCGAGTTCAAATCCACCACGACGTCGCTCAGTTGATGGCGTGCATCGCGCCGGCGCGGCGTGAGATGGAGCGCGTGGCCGGGATCACCGTTGGCGCACGTCGCCGGGCCGCGGTCTTCTACGGTGTAGATGTTCGGCCCGATCACGCTGATCGTGGCGATCGTCTTCACGGCGGCCGCGGGCGTGGGCGAGGCCAAGGCCGTGATCGAAAGCGACGAGCGCGGGGGTGTCGCATTCTGAAATCCGAGCATGCCGTCGCGCAGGGCGCGGTACGCACCGAACCAGGTGGGGTCGAAGAACGCGCGCTGAGAGACGTAGCGTTTGCCGCCGTCGCCGTCGATCACTTGGCTCTCGTAATCCTCGGTGCGAT
>Ga0326727_10003979_pt1 | contig 45752 bp, 45 predicted proteins | sample MB2enrmetagenome_FD_207643 | JGI IMG/M metagenome (GOLD analysis project Ga0326727, IMG submission 207643) | Lab enriched peat soil microbial communities from McLean, Ithaca, NY, United States - MB29MY | ecosystem: Environmental > Terrestrial > Soil > Wetlands > Peat | place: USA: New York... | reverse complement strand
CTACCAGATGTTCAAGCTGCTTCCACTTTTCTACAGTTGGAACCAGGCTCCCGATACCGGCAAGATCACGATAAGCGTAGCCTCCGCTGACATCATCGAGTACTCGAACGACGTGCCCGCGGAAGGGCCGGCGCCCTAAGGAGAACTCAGTGACTCGCAAGAACTCGCGTGGAAATTCGGCGCTCGAATTCGCTTTGCTGCTGCCCTTTATGACGACGCTGCTGCTTGGCACGATTGGGGCCGGCTTCGGGCTGCTGCACAACCTGGAGGTGATCCAGTTGGCCAGGGATACCGCCCGCTTGTATGCGAAACAGGCACAGAACATCAATTTCGCACTGCAGGGCACCCAGGATATTCTTGTGACCCTGGCCGGCGACCTGGGCTTGCAACAGACCGCCAGCGGCACCACTCCGAACGTCTTTGGGACTGCGGGGACCGGAACCGCGGTCGTATACGTCTCCGAGGTGCTCTATCTGGGCCAAAACCTGTGTCCGAACGGCACGGCGTCCTGCGCCAATTACGAGCACTGGGTCTTCGCGCAGCGCGTAGTCATCGGCAACCCGAGCGTTGACTCGAGCCACTTCGGCAGCCCTTCGGCGTCCATCATAAACAGCACGAATGGAACCATTACAACGGCTAACTACGAGAACAATGCGACCGCGATCGCCAATATGACCGGTGTGGCTGCGTTGCCGACCGGAGCATATCTGTATGTTGCGGAAGCGACGGGACCAGGGGTCTCCGTCCCCGGTTTCTGGAACAGTCCAAAGGTCTACTCCTATGCCATCTTCTGAAATCTGCCCAATGGAGAAGAACATGCGCCTTTCGAACCCGCGCTCCGGATCCGGCCAGCGAGGCATCGCGGTGGTCTGGATGACGTTGATGTTGTGCACCTTCCTGCTTCCAATGGTGGGCCTGGCGATCGACCTGACGGTGCTCTACAGCGTGCAGTCGAAGCTTTCCGCCGCCGTCGACGGTGGCGCCCTGGGGGCCGGCCGTTTGCTCACTACGGCCTCGTCCAGCAGCATCACGACCATCGCCACGCAATTTGTGAACGCCAACTTTCCGACCGGCTACTGGGGAAGTCAGGCGCCGGTGGTAACCGCAACTTACACGCCTGGACTCACGCAAACCGTTCAGGTTTCCGCCACCGCGGTTGTGCCGCTGCTGTTCATGCGGATTCTAGGCTTCAACTCAGCCACTGTGGGCTCTACCGGCACGGCCACCCGCCGGGCCAACCGCATCGAGATTGTGCTCGATCGCTCGGGATCCATGACGCCCGACTGGCCGTCACTTCAGAGGGCCGCCATCAACAACCTCCTGGCCGTGTTGAGTCCGGGGTATGACGAGGTCGGGCTGATCGTATTCGATGCCAGTGCGGTGGTGGTATACCCCCAGTACACTGTATTTCCTTACAACTTCAGCCCAACGGATACCAGCACGCCCGCGGGTCCCGACGTCAATTTCATGACCAGCAACGATCCTCCTACCGGGACGATGGTCAATTTAATCAATGGCGCTACTTCCGCTGGCAACACGGGAACGTCCGAGGCCCTGTCGCTTGCCTATATCGAACTGCAAAAGGCCCACGTGAAGGACCTGGCGGCGAGTTCCAACGGCGTAGATGTGAGGAACAACGCGATTGTCTTTTTCACGGATGGCGGGTCGAACCAGATCGCAGTGAACCTCAACCAGTCGGGCGCCGATCCAACCGGCACCGTCGCGAACCTGGACGTGATCCAGTCCGCGTCCCCGTGTAGTTTCAAGTCACCAACGTCGATCGCAGCCGATCAGATGAGAGGTTCGCTAGGCACAGACGGGAACATTCTGTACGGAATCTATAGTCTGAGCACTTCGTATAGAGGCTCGTATTGGGGGGAATACTTCGCGGAGCATCCCTTCCAAACCGATAGCGACTACGGGCAGATCTTCCCCTCTTTGCCCTTGACGGGCTGCGGTACCGGTACCAACATTAACATGCTGGCCCCGACGCAGATCAGCAGAATACCCCCGCAGGATTTTTACGGGAACAGCACCAGCGGAGGCGGCTATTGGACATCTTCCTTCGTCGACAACACTGGCACACAGGTATTCACGGTCTACTCGGCAGGCAACCAGTATGAGCCGACGGCAGTCGGGACCACCACCAACGTGGCAGGCTCGGTCGATGTTGTGGATGGATCTGGGCCCGTATCTAAGCAAGTCTACGAGCTTCAGATTGCGGCGTGGACTGCGCTCGACAACGCGGGGATGAACATTCGAGGCGATGCGAACCACACAGGAACGTACTATCAGGGTGTTGATACGGGCAGTACGGGTTCCATAGGGTACGTCCCGTACACAGGTCCGGTCTTGCGGAATGTCGCTAACGACGCACCGATGAAGATTGCGATTTATGCGATTGGCTATACGGGAGGCGGCTACGCAGTGGACGAGGTGCTCTTGAAGAGAGTGGCCAACGACCCAAGCTCCAACGTCTTCAACACGAATCAACAGACGGGACTGTACGTTCCCGCGACCAGTGAAGCCGAGATGGCGGCCGCGTTCGCGGACGTCGCCTCATCGCTCTTGCGCCTGTCTCAGTGATCCGGGCAGACCGCTTCTTGCGGTCGCCCCTCAGTTAAGATTGTTTGCGTTTGCAGGCGCCGAGCCGCGTCAATGCACGCCCAGCCGGGATTCCACGCAGCCCCGGCCGGTGGGAAGCACCTTACCCGGATTGAAATAGCCCTCCGGGTCGAACAGACGCTTCAGCCCGCGGATCGCGTCGAGTGTTTCGGCGCTGAACAACTCCGGCATCAGTTCCTTCTTCTCCAGGCCGACGCCGTGCTCGCCGGTGATTGACCCGCCCAGCGCAATGCAGCGCCGCAGAATGTCCTCGCCCGCCGAGCGCGCCTTCTCGAGATCGCCGGGCCGGCGCGGGTTGAACGGAATAATCGGATGCAGGTTGCCGTCCCCGGCATGGAAAATGTTGCTGATCTTCAGCCCGTAATGCGCGGCGACCTCCTGGATGTAGCGCAGAATCGGCGCGATCTGCGTGCGCGGCACCACGCCATCCTGCACATAGTAGGTCGGGTTCACGCGGCCGATGGCGCCGAAGGCGTTCTTGCGGCCCTTCCAGAGCAGCTCGCGCTCCTCAGCCGTCCGCGCCACACGAAACTCGCGCGCGTTACACGCCTCGCAAACCTCGCGCACCTGCTCGACCTGTTCCTCGACGCCCTCGCGCACCCCGTCCAGCTCGATCAGGAGCACGGCGGCGGCGTCCATGGGGTATCCGGCGTGCGTCGCTTCCTCGACCATGCGCAGCATCTCGCCGTCCAGCATCTCGAGCGCCGCGGGCGTGATGGCGCGCGCCGTGATCTCGGTGACCGTGCGGCCCGCATCGTCGGCCGAGTTGTAGATGGCCAGCGCCGTCTTGATGAATTCGGGTTTCCGAAGGAGCCGTAAGACCACCTTGGTCACCAGCGCCATCGTTCCTTCCGACCCCGTCAGCAGGCCCGTGAGATCGAATCCCGCCAGGTCCGTCTCCTTGCCTCCGGTCGTCACGACCGATCCGTCCGGCAGCACCACCTCGAGACCCAGGACATGGTTGGTGGTCACCCCGTACTGCAAAGTGTGCGGGCCGCCGGCGTTCTCCGCCACGTTGCCGCCAATGGTGCAGGCCTTCTGGCTGGACGGGTCCGGCGCGAACAAGTAGCTGCGGTTCTCGACCGCCAGCGTCACATCCAGGTTGACCACCCCTGGCTCGACCACCGCGCGTTCGTTTTCGAGATCGATTTCGAGAATGCGGTTCATTCGCGCAAACTCCACGATGATGCCGCCCTCGAGCGGAATCGACCCTCCGCTCAACCCCGTTCCCGCGCCGCGCGCCACCAGCGGAATGCGATACTCGCGCGCGACGTTTACGATACCGACGACATCCTCCGTGGAGCGGGGAAACACCACCAGCTCCGGCCGGGACTTGTCCACGCTTGCGTCGTACTCGTAGAGCAGGAGATCCTCGGCGCGGTCCAGATACCCGCGCGGACCCACCAGCGCCGCGAGCTTTCGTTTGGCTTCGCCGGGGATCATGATGCCAGCAGCGCCTTGACCCGGCTGATCATGGCGGGGTCGGTCCAGCTCGTCGCTCCGATCACTTTCTCCACCACTTTGCCGTCCTGGTCGATGATATACGTTTCCGGATACTGGTAGGTGCCGTACTCGGACGGGATCTTCGCGTCCGGGTCGCGCGCCGTCTGGAAGGCCACCTTCGTGCGCCTGAGGAAAGCCTGGTACTGCTTCGGATTTGCATCGACGCTGACTCCGAGCACCACCACACCCGAGCCCGCCAGCTCCTGCTGGAACTGGTTGAGCGACGGCAATTCGTCCAGACACGGCGGACACCAGGTCGCCCAGAAGTTCAGCACCAGCAGCTTGCCGCCGAAGCCGGACCGCGACAGCGTGCTTCCGTTGTCCGTGGTGATCGAAAAGTCCGGCGCCGTGTCGCCGGCCACCACGACCTTTTCCCGAAACGTATCGGCCACCACCCAGGCCAGAAGCCCCAGGCACAACACGATCGCTCCCTGAAGCACACGCTCGCTTTTGACTGCTGCCATTGTGAGTTCCTATGATCTAAGTGTATCCGTTCAGTTCTTCGAACTGGGGAGCGGCATGCTGATCACGCGACGCGTCGAGTTTTCCGCATCACATGTTTGCCGGGTCCCTCAGTTTTCCGACGAGGAAAACCGGGCGATGTTCGGCCCAGCGGCAAACCCCCACGGCCACGGCCACAATTACGTAGTCGAGGTCACTCTCGAGGGCGAGCCGGACCCGGCGACCGGCATGGTCTTCGATTTGAAACGCCTGAAGGACGTGGTGCACCGCGAGGTCGTCGAGCCGATGGACCATCGTTTCCTCAACCGGGAGGTTGCGCCGTTCGACCGCGTAGTCCCGACCGTGGAAAATGTCGCGATCGAGGTCTGGAAGCGGCTGCATTCGCATCTGAGTGCGCAGGGCGCGCGGCTCCACGGCATCCGGGTGTACGAAACCGAGGACCTTTACGCCGACTACTATGGGGAGCAGCATTGATCCGGGTAACGCGGCGTTACCGGTTTTCGGCATCGCACCGCCTGCACGCGGCGGCTTTCTCCGATGCCGAAAATCGGGCGCTGTACGGGAAGTGCAACAACCCGTACGGGCACGGCCACGACTATGTGCTCGAGGTGAGCGTGCGGGGTCCGGTGGATCGAGTCTCGGGCCGGGCGGTCGATCTGGACGCCCTGGACAGGCTGGTGCGCGGGCACGTATTGGAGCCGTTCGATCACCGGGATTTGAATACTGAGGTGCCGGCTTTCGCGGGCGTCGTACCCACGACGGAAAACCTGGCCGTCGAGATCCGTTCCCGGCTGGCGCGGAAGTGGAGCGGCGCTTTTCCGGATGCCTGGCCGAAGCTGGAACGGATCCGAATTCAGGAGACAAAGAGGAATACCTTTGAGCTACACCAATAGCACCACGCACGGAAAGGCTGTTCTCGAGCCGGAAAGCGCGGGCTCGATCGCTGCCCTCATGGAAGAGATCCTGCGCCAAATCGGCGAAGATCCGGGCCGCGAGGGCCTTTTGAAGACGCCCGAGCGCTTCGAGAAGGCCCTGCGATGCCTGACCAGCGGCTATCGGCAGGACATCGGGAAGGTCGTCAACGGCGCGATGTTCACGGTGAAATATGACGAGATGGTGATCGTCAAGGACATCGAGTTTTTCAGCTTGTGCGAGCACCACATCCTGCCTTTTTTCGGGAAAATCCATGTCGCCTATTTGCCGAAGGCGAAGGTGGTGGGCCTGAGCAAGATTCCCCGCATCGTGGACATGTACGCCCGCCGCCTCCAGCTTCAGGAGCGCCTCACCCAGGAGATTGCGCACTCGCTCCAGCAGGCGCTCGATCCGCTCGGCGTGGGCGTCGTCTGCGAGGCCCGGCACCTCTGCATGATGATGCGCGGCGTCGAGAAGCAGCATTCGGGCACGGTGACCAGTGCGATGCTCGGCGCGTTCCGCGATCGCAAAGAGACCCGCGACGAGTTTCTCACGCTGGTCCGGTCCGCTTGACCAGGAAGGTATTCAGATGCCCGCAAACTTCCGCCAGTTTGAAGCCAGGGACCTGTTCGGCCGCACGTGGAAGATCGAGTTCCTCTGGCTGCAGAACGGAATCTCGATCCGCCATGCCGATACGATCGACGTCAAGTTCGAGCTCTCGAGCGGAGACATCCGCGCCTCGAAGGTCATCGCGCTCATGCATCCCTACCTGCTCGAGCTCAGCCGGAAGGCCGGGCGCCCCGTAACGGACGCCTGGTGCTCGAGGCTGGCCGCCCTCCATCTGAAAAGGATGCTCGCGACGGGCGAGGACCTGGATAAGGCCCTGGTCACGCCCACCTGCGAGATGCTCGAGGAACAGCTCCCCCTGCTCCGCTAGCGGAGATCGCCGCCGCGCCCACTTTTCTTCGGGCCGCCGAGTATGTATAAAGGAATCTGGGCCGTGCAATCCTGGAGGTGGGAATGGCCGTTGCTTGCCCGGTGTGCGATGCGGCGATCGATATCGATGAGGATGAACTCGATGAGGGCGATGCGCTGACATGCGACGAGTGCGGCGCGGACCTTCGCGTCGCCGGCGTCGATCCGCTGGAACTGGAGTCCCTCGACGAGGACGAGGACGAAGAGGACGATCTTGACCTCGACGAGGACGACGATGACGACGAGGACGAGGACGAAGAAGAAGAAGAGGATTGGAAGTGACGCCGGCCCGCGGTTGTGTGCGTCCGCTCGCGGCTGCGCTCCCGCTCTTGTGGCTCTTCACTGCGTCTCTGGCCGCTGCGGGGAAGGACCAGAAACCGGGGGCTTCCTATGCCGTGGTAGCGGGGACCGTCTTCCGGGAAACAGGAATGAGCCTGCCGGGCGCCGAGGTGGAACTGTCCGCGGAAAGCCAAACGCAGAAATCCCACAAGTCAAAGAAAGTAAAGCTGATTACGGATGCACGGGGAGAATTCTCCTTCCGGGTTCCAGGCGTCTCCGGCGACTACAAGCTGACCGTCAAGGCCGCCGGATACCAGGTCCAGCAGAAGCCGGTCAGCGTGGCTGGCGAGGAACGAGTGGATGTATTCTTCCGTCTCGAGCCGGCGTCTAAATAGTCGCGAAGAAAGGACAAGAATGCGGAGACTTCTCCCGGTTCTGGGGTTGGTCCTGGCTATGCTGTCCGGCCGGGCGCTTGCGGAACCACAGAATAACGATGCCGATGCGACGGTCCGCTCGGTGGAGGGCGTGGTGCGGGATGCCGACGGCAAACTGGTTCCGGGTGCGATCGTGCATCTTAAGAACACCAAGACGCTCCAGATGCGTTCTTTTATCGCAAAGGACGATGGCTCTTACGCGTTTCATGGCCTCAGCACCAATGTGGACTATCAACTGAAGGCTGAGTACCAAAACGCCTCGAGCGACCTCAAGACACTGAGCGTGTTCGATTCCCGCCGCAACGCGGTGATCAACCTGGCGCTGAACAAGAAGAAGTAGCGTGGGTTGGGCGTTTCGGCCCGGCCCGTGCCGGAGGGGACAATGAAACGGTTGTTATTGGCTGCCGCGTTCTCCGCGGCAGTCTTACTGGGTCAGGATTTCAAACTGGGCTCGACGGTCGGCGATTTCGCGCTTGGAGACCTGGCCGGTACGCCGGTCCGGTTCGCTTCGCTCCGCGGGCCCGTCACCGTAGTCACGTTCGTTTCGGTGCAGTGTCCGGTCTCGAATTCCTATAACGGCCGGATGAACGCGATCTACAAGGACTACGGCGCGCGCGGCGTTAAATTCGTCTTCGTCAACGCGAACCGCACCGAGCCGGCCGCGCAGGTGGCCGAGCACGCCAAGCAGAACTTCGCCTTCCCCGTGTACAAGGACGGGAACAACGTGGTGGCCGATCGCTTCGGCGCGAGCGTCACTCCCGAGGCGTTCGTCATAGACAGCACCGGAGTAGTCCGGTACCACGGGTCCATCGACGACGCCATGGACATCCGCCGCGTCCAGGAGCAACGCCTGCGCAACGCGCTCGATGCGGTGCTCGCCGGAAAGACGGTCGAGCGGGCCGAGACGAAGGCTTTCGGGTGTACCATCAAGCGGGTAAAAAGGGAACCGTGAGGCTCGCCGCTGTTCTGTCCGGTGCGGCGGCGCTCCTGGCCGCCCAAGTCCGCCTGACGCCGCTGGACGAGTCCGCCTACCACGGTCTGGTTGCTTCCAGCAAAGGTCAGGTGGTGGTGGCCGATTTCTGGGCCGCCTGGTGTATTCCCTGCCGCGCCGAAATGCCGCAGCTCGTCGGCCTCGAAGACCGCTATCGCACCCGCGGCATGAAGCTCATCACCGTTTCCTGTGACGAGCCCGATCAGGAGGCCGGCGCCTTCGACTTTCTCCGGAAGAACGGCGTGCCGTGGCCGGCGTACATCAAGCGCGCCGCCAACGACGAGAAGTTCATCGATTCCATCGACCCCAAGTGGAGCGGTGCGCTGCCCGGCCTGTTCGTTTATGATCGTCAAGGGCGCTTGGTGAAGTCTTTCATCGGCGAGACCGATATGGCCGCCCTCGAGTCGTTCCTGAAGAAGCTCCTTTGACCCTTCTATCGCGACATCTCGACCGGCTCAGGGGCCGGACCGCATGGATCACCGGCGGCAAGCGCGTTGGCCGGACCGTTGCCCACACGCTGGCCGAGCAGGGCGTGGACCTGGTTCTCAGCTATCGCTCGTCCGAGCGCGAGGCGCTGGAGACAGCCGCCGCGGCCCGGGCTCTCGGCGTCCGCGCCATCACGGTCCAGGCGGATGTCTCCTTGTGCGAAAGCGTCGCCGCGGCTGTGAGTCGCGTGCGCGGCGAGTTCCCCCAAATCGGCATTCTCATCAACCTGGCTTCGGTCTACCGGCACGTGCCTGTGGATCGGGTGAACGAAGAGGATTGGCGGGACAATGTGGGCGCGCACATCCTCGGCGCCTTCTGGCCGGCGCAGCAGATCGTGCCTTTGATGCCGCGTGGCGGCCACATCGTGAACGTCGCCGACGTATCCTCGATTGACCGGCCCCAGCGCGGAAACCTGCCCTATGTGGTGACCAAAGCGGCGGTGGCCGCGATGACGAAGGAAATGGCGCTCGAATACGGCGGCCGCGGCATTTTCGTCAATGCTCTCGCGCCGGGTCCCATCCTGCCGCCGGACGATTTTCCGCGGGACGTCTGGCAGCGCGTCCGTGACCGGTCGCCGGTCAGGTTCCCCATAACGGACGGCGAGGCGGTCGAACAGTTTGCGCTGCTGGTTCTGTATCTCTGCCTCACCACGATGTCCAGCGGACATGTCTATCCGCTCGACCAGGGGCAAAATCTGGGCTGAGGGAAAATGGGGACTGGCTCGAACTCCGCCGTAGTTGCGAAATTTCGCGACTGTCCCCGATTTTGCCCATTGCGCTAGCTCAGCTCTGGCTGACCTGCCCGCTGAGCAGTTGTTGCAGAAACGCGAGCGCGGACTCCAGGCCGGCCAGCTCCGTTGCGTTTGTGATCTTCGACGCGAGTACCGTCAGAAGACTGACTCCCGCGCTCACGATGAATTGCTCCCACCAACTAAGTTGGACCATTTGTTCCTTTCTCCTTTGGACTGATTATTGTGCTGCTGACGAATCCCAGATGCCCAGTGGGGCGGACGCCCTGGGCCGCGGCCGGTCTCCTGGCCGGCTTTACCCCACACCAACGTCATTCTGCGTCACGCACTACGTTAGAAACTCCGCACGATGGTCGCCCGAAAGCTGGCGCTGGCAGGGTCCACCGTGCTCCCCGAGAGATTGCACAGCCGGACCGTGATAGTGTTGGCGGCCGAGGCGCGCATCGTCCCGATCAGTCCGCCTTCGAGGGCGGGCGGCCAACCCGGCGCCACGGAATCCCCGGCGTTTGCCCCCGGCAGGGTGAACGACTGCTCCGCCGCGCAAGCGCCGTTCGCGATCGCCGGAAAATCGATCGTCGCCGTCGCGGTAAGATACGTGGGGACGAGTGCGCTGTCAACCGATACGGTGGTACGCCCGCCGGATTCCAGCGTCGCCACTCCCGTTCCGGCCGAGATGTCCTTGATGCTCAGCAGCGCGCGGAAATCGGTGCCGCCGCTGGCGTTCCAGCTTCCGCTGGTTGCGGTCCACAGGTAGAGCGGAATCGAATCCGAAGGGAAGCTCGTCACGCCGGATTGCGCCACGCACGCGCCAGCGGCCGAAACGGTCAGGTTGTGGCCGATCGTTAGCGTCCCTCCGCTGGCCACGTATAGGTACGCGGTGCCCGTCCCGGCGGTCAGGGTCGCGGTGCAACTGTTCGTGAAGCTGTACACGGTGTTTCCGAACCGCACGTTGCATGGCGTCGCCGTCGAGCAGTTCGCGCCCACCGTCAGCACCGTCGCGCTGGTACGCGCCACTCCGAAATCGTTCAACTGCGACACCATCGTCGCGCCGCCGCTTTGGAGCGTCCAGGCGTTCGCCGCGGTGCACAGGTACAAGTTCAGGCCTGCCGGCGCATCCGTCCGGAAGTAGGCGGCTCCGGTCGCGCACGACGCCGGCAAGCCCGCGCCAGTCTGGAACGGCTTGGTTGAGCTCGCTCCCGAAAAATCGACGTTCTTGCTCTGCGTCCGAAGGTCTATCTGCGTCTGTGCCGCTACCGGGAACGCCGCCGCCAGGATCAGGGGGTACGCCAAGTGGATCGATTTCATTCGAGGTCCTCGCACGCTCAGTGTATGCACGAGGATTCCGCGCTTCCGCGCGAGGCCGCTCAGATCTTTCTGAAAACCACGGAGTTAAATTTTAGGGGGAATGGTCAACGCGGAAGCGGCGTTCGACGAGTTTGCCCTCGCCGGCCCCCAACGGGAACAGCAGCGGGAAAGGCCTAACTGATGGGCTCCTCGTTGCCGATGTCCCACATGGCTTCCAGGTCGCGCTGGCTGTACGCCCGGAAGGCGATCAGGGTATTGGTGGCTTCGATGCCGGGTATTTTCTGGACGCGCCCCGCCACCAGGTCGGCCAGTTCCTCGTGACTGCGCACACGCGCTATGGCGACGAGGTCGTACGACCCGGCGACGGAATAGGCCTCGGTAATGCCCGGCAAGTCGATCAGCGCCTGTGCGACCTCCGGAGTGCGTCCTTGCGCCGTGTTTATGAGAACTATCGCCGTTACCATGATCCTCCGTTCCCTTCCCGCGGGCACGCTGCCAGCCTGGCCGCAGCCGCATGGATTTCGCCCAATCCACCGGTTCGAAACACCGTGCGCCGCCCTGATTCTATCAAACGGAGCACCACGCTCTGGATTCGGGACAAAAGCGGAGCCACCGGCAGATGAGATGGCACGAACCTGCTCTTACCGCCATTCGAGCATCACTTTCGCCGCCTCCCCGCTGCGCATCGCCTCGAAGCCTTTCTCGAACTCCCGGTACGGGAACCGGTGCGTGATTACCGGGCTGATGTCCAAGCCCGACTCCAGCATCACCGTCATCTTGTACCAGGTCTCGTACATCTCCCTGCCGTAGACGCCCTTGATCGTGAGCATGTTGAAGATGACGGTGTTCCAGTCCACGCACATCTGGCGCGGCGGAATGCCCAGAATCGCCATCTTCCCGCCGTGGCTCATGTTGGCGAGCATGTCTCGGAACGCCTGCTCGCTGCCGGACATCTCCAGTCCGACGTCGAAACCCTCCAGCATCCTGAGTTCTTTCTGCACCTCCGCGATCGGCATCGTGCGCACATCCACGGCGCGCGTCACGCCGAACTTCTTCGCCAGCTCCAGCCTCTTCGGATTGACGTCGGTGATCACCACGTAGCGCGCGCCCGCGTGCCGCGCCACCGCCGCCGCCATCATCCCGATCGGTCCGGCGCCGGTGATCAGCACATCCTCTCCGAGCACCGGAAACGAAAGGGCCGTGTGTACCGCATTGCCGAACGGATCGAAGATCGCCGCGATATCGAGGTCGATCGACGGGCGGTGGTGCCAGACGTTCGTCATCGGAAGCGCGATGTACTCGGCGAAAGCGCCTGGGCGGTTCACGCCCACGCCCATCGCCCGCGCGCACAGGTGCCTGCGGCCCGCCAGGCAGTTGCGGCAGCGCCCGCAAACGACGTGCCCCTCGCCGCTGACAATGTCGCCCGGGAAAAAGTCCGCTACGTTTGCTCCCGCCGTGACGACCTGGCCCACGAACTCGTGTCCGATAACCATCGGAACGGGGATCGTCCTCTTCGCCCAGTCGTTCCATTCGTAAATGTGGACATCCGTGCCGCAAATCGAAGCCCGGTCCACGCGGATCAGTACGTCATTGATGCCGATTTGCGGTTCCGGCACGTCCTCGAGCCACAGTCCGGGCTCGGGCCGGCTCTTGACCAGTGCTTTCATGCGGTCTCCCAAACCTTAGGGCCTGTCAGCAACGACCCTCTCACCGCTCCCTCTGCCCCTGGCAACGGCTCCGCGGTGCTCCTTGTACCGGACCGCGGCCCGCGGGAGGCGGTCAAGCCCTATCCGAGGCAGTCGGTAAGGTCCTTCTCCGGAATAGCGCCTTCGCGAATGATCCTCAAGAACGGCTCCGTGACATCGACCGTGGTCGCGCCGGGGCCGGCGCAGATCCCGCCTTCGAGCACCAGGTCCACGCGGCCGTCCATCTGCCCGAAGACCTCGATGCCGCTACGGCATGTCGGCTGGCCGGAAATGTTGGCGCTCGTTGCGATGAGCGGCTGGTTCAGCCGCTCCAGCAGACTGTTAGCGGCCGCCGAGCGGGAACGCCGCAGCGCCAGCCTTCCCGTGTTGCCGGTGACTCTGAGCGGCACCTTCGCCGATGCAGGCACGATCATCGTCAGAGGCCCCGGCCAGAAGTGCCGCGCCAGCACGAAGAACCGGGCCGGCAGATCCTTGCCCAGATCTTCTGCCATCATAATGTCGCTGACCAGCAGCGGCAGCGAACGGTGCGGTTCCCGCCCCTTGGCCAGGAAAACTTTCCCCACGGCTTGCAGGCTGAAAGGATCGGCCACGAGAGAATACAGCGCGTCGGTCGGGATGGCGACTACCGAGCCGCGGCGGATGGCGGCGGCCGCCTTGTCCAGCGCTTCCGCGCTCGGCCGGTCGCGTTCGATTTCAATGAGATCGGTCGCCATATGGTGGGCGCTATTCAGTGTAAGGCATTCGGGATGCGAACGTCCGAAGCTATCTGGTCCCGATGGCCGAGGCCACCTCAATCGCCATTGGATAGCGGCCAAACGGCGCGCTCAACTGCACCCCCTGGACAAGGTGCCGCACGCGCGCCACCATCTCCCGAGCGATGGCCACTCCTTCCTGCCGCGCCTTTTCCGCGCTGTCCGCCTTGCGCATGCGCTCGATGAGCTGGCCGGGCACCGGCACGCGCAGCTCGTTCACCATGAACTCCGCGTTCCGGAGGCTGGTCAGCGGCCACACTCCCGCGATCACCGGAAGGCGCACGTGCTCAATCCGGCGGCAGAACTGCTCCAGCAGATTCAGATCGAACACCGGCTGAGTCACCACGTATTCCGCGCCGGCTTCGACCTTCCATTCGAACCGCCGGATCTCTTCGTCCAGGTTCACCGCGCCGGGATTCGCGCCGACCCCTAACAGCAGCCGCGTCTGCGAACCGATCGGGTTTCCGCCGATGTCGAGGCCGTGGTTCAAGTTGTTGACGATGTTCGTCAACCCGATCGCATCCACATCGAATACCGCCGTGGCGGCGGGGTATGCGCCCATGCGCGGAGGGTCGCCCGTGATGCAGATCAGGTTGCGGATGCCGGCCGCGTGCGCGCCCAGCAGCTCGGACTGGATTCCGAGAATATTGCGGTCCCGGCAGCAGAAGTGCAGCACCGCTTCGATGCCGGCCTGCTGCTGGATGAGCATGCACGTGATCTGCGCGCTCATGCGCGCGCTGGCGCGCGGTCCGTCCGGCACATTGATGCAATCGATGCCCTGCGCCGCGCACAGCCTGGCGCCCTCGATCTCCTTGGATGCGTCGATGCCGCGCGGCGGCAGGATCTCGACGAAAGAAACGAAGCGGCCCGCGGCGAGCTTCGCGCCGAGCTGGGATTTCTCCGCTGCCGGAACCTTGGCCATCGCCTGCGCCCGGGCGGCGGGCGCCTGCAAAACCTCCACTCCGCCGCGCGTGGGCTGCAGGGACCGCGCCTCCGCGCGAATCATCTTGATGTGCTCGGGCGTGGTGCCGCAGCAGCCGCCGATGATTTTCGCGCCGGCCCAGATGAAGCGCCGCGCGTATTGCGCCATGTATTCCGGGGAGGACAGGTAGATCTTGCGGCCCTCCACCCTGGCGGGATTTCCGGCGTTCGGCATTGCGCTCAGGGGCTTGTGAGTGTAGGCCGCCATCTTCTCGAGGGTCTCGAGAGTGACTTTCGGACCCGCCGAGCAGTTCAATCCCACCACGTCCGCCGGCCACTCTTCGAGTTTGCCGGCGAAGACCGCGGTCTCCGTTCCATCCGGCATGTTTCCGAAATCGTCGATCGTGACCTGGGCGACGATGACCATCTCCGCTCCCGCGGCCTCGCGCGCCGCGGTGATGGCCTCGCGAAGCTCCACCAGGTTGGCGAAAGTTTCCAGAATCAGAAGATCGGCGCCGGCCTCGACGAGAGCCTCAAACTGCTCGCGGAACACGGCCCGCGCCTCCGCGAAGGAGGTGGGACCGAGCGGCTCGATCCGCACGCCGAGTGGCCCGGCCGAGCCGGCCACGAAGGCCTGGTCGCCGGCCGCCTCGCGCGCGAGCTGCACGCCGGCGTGGTTGATGGCGCGCAGTTTTTCCGCAAAGCCGTAGCCGCCCAGTCGGATACGGTTGGCGCCGAAGGTGTTGGTCTCGAGGATTTCAGCGCCAGCCCGGACGTACTCCTCGTGAATTTCTTTCACCAGCGCGGGCGCCGAGAGGTTCAGCTCGTCATAACACCGGTTGATGAACACGCCCTTCGCATAGAGCATGCTGCCCATCGCGCCGTCCGCGACGATCACGCGATTGGCGAGCTCTGCCCGAAATTCACTGGCCTTCGAGTTAGTTGTACCGGTCATTTTTCGCAGGGTCCGGTCAGGCACCGGGCAGTCATCACCCTACTTTTGTGCAGACATCCCAGCCCGAACTGTCGCTCTTGAAACTTGCCCGGACGTTTGTAAGCAATCGTAGCAGATCTCACGGCTTCACAGAACGGAGCACGGGTTTTGGGACATTGGCTGTACTCTAAGTCACACAGGGTACAGGCGCTTTGCGGAACCGGGGCACTCCGCGTGTGCTATCGTACGGACATGTTGATCCAAGCGGAGACTGGGATTCGCGCGAGCGAAATCACCCCTAAGAGCGTATACCTGAGCCGGCGGCGGTGGTTGGGCGGCCTTGCCGCGTTCGCGCTGGCTCGCCGGGCGCTGGCGGGAGCGAAGCTCGCGGGCCTCCTCCAGAGCCCGTATAGCACCGCCGAGAAGCAAACGCCGTACAACGACGTGACCCACTACAACAATTACTATGAGTTTGGGACCTCCAAGGATCAACCGGCGGGGCTGGCCAAGAACTTCAGGACCAGGCCCTGGACCGTCTCGGTCGAGGGCGCGGTGGGCAACCCCAAGGTTTACGATATCGACTCGATTCTGAAATTCGCCCCGCTCGAGGAACGCATCTACCGGCACCGCTGCGTGGAAGGATGGTCGATCGTCGTGCCGTGGATCGGCTTTCCGCTCAACGCCTTGATTAAGCAGGCGGAACCGCTCTCGAAGGCGAAGTTCGTCGCGTTTCAAAGCTACTACGACCCTAAGCAGATGCCCGAGGGGCGATTCGCCGGGATCCCGCTGCCGTATGTCGAAGGTCTGCGGCTGGACGAAGCCATGAACCCGCTCGCGATTTTGTGCGTGGGCATGTACGGCGAAGTTTTGCCGAATCAGGACGGTGCGCCGGTGCGTCTCGTCGTGCCCTGGAAGTACGGTTTCAAGAGCATCAAGTCCATCGTGAAAATCCGTTTCGTGGAAAAGCAGCCTCCGACGACCTGGAACATCGCCAACGCCCACGAATACGGCTTCTATTCGAATGTCAACCCCGAGGTCGACCACCCGCGCTGGAGTCAGGCCAAGGAGCGCCGCCTGGGTGAGTTCTTCAAGCGGCCGACGCTGAAGTTCAACGGCTACGAAAAAGAGGTGGCCTCTCTCTACGCCGGCATGGACCTTCGCAAATTTTACTGATGAAGCTCGCCAAAGCGCTGCTCTTCCTCGCCTGCCTTGTGCCGCTCGGCGCGCTCGTGTGGCGCGCGACGCACGACGGCCTCGGCGCCAACCCGATCGAGTTCATCACGCACGCCACGGGCGACTGGACTCTGCGATTCCTCGTGCTCACGCTCACGGTGACGCCCGCGCGGAAGCTTCTGGGCGTGCCGCCGTTGATCCGTTTTCGCCGCATGCTCGGTCTGTTCGCGTTCACTTACGGCTGCCTGCATTTCCTGACCTACTTCTGGCTCGACAAGTTCTTCGATTTTTCCGAGATCGTCAAGGACATCGCGAAGCGGCCGTTCATCACGGTGGGGTTCACGGCCTTTGTCCTGCTGATTCCGCTGGCGATCACCTCGACCGCGGGTTGGATTCGCAGGCTGGGAGGGGCGCACTGGCGCGCCCTCCACCGCCTGGTGTACGTGAGCGCCTTCGCAGGCGTAGTCCACTACTACTGGCTCGTAAAGTCCGACATCCGTCTGCCGGTGTTTTATGGCGCGCTGGTGGCCATGCTGCTCGGGTGGCGCGCGATCACAGCGCTCCGAAAAGGAACACCTCTCCCCCGGACCGCCACAAAACGGGCCACCGCCGCTCGGTAGCTGCAATCCGGCGCTCGGCTGGCCCGATTACCTCGCGGCTGCCGCTGCCCTGCCGGCATGGCCGCTGAGCGCGAATTCGAACCCCCGAACCACGTGGTAGATCGCGCAGTCGAAAAACCGCCCGATGTTGTGCTCGAGCTCCTCTTCAGCGTACAGTTCGATCGCATTCGGGCCGAGCCCCTGCGCCCGGACGAACTCGATCATCTCGTGCTTGATGATGGAATACGCGAGCACTACCTCGTGCAACGGCACGCCTTCCTCGTGCCGCTCCACGCCAATGCGCTCGAAATGGCGCGTCAGTTCGTGCTCACCCGAAACCGTAAGCCAATGGCCGAGATGCTCGAGGATGTCCCTCCCCCGGTCTCGCAACTCGCTCTCGGGCAAGCTGCCGAAGTGATCAAGGCGTGCGTCCCCACGGAACTGCTTGACAATCCTGCTGGTTAGCGGATCCCAATGGTCTTCGATGAGCCTTACCAGCTTGGAAGAGAGCATGACTCACCCCCACTTCAGAAATATACGCCTGTTTCCCAGGATGGGGTCGCTTTTATCTGCAAGCTGGTCTCCGGAGCGAAGACTAGGTCGTGATCAGCGTCTGGACCTTCCCCATCAGTGCGTTGGGCGAAAACGGCTTCCGCAGAAACGCCGCCTTGGCCAGCCTCTCCGATGCCTTTGAGGAAAATCCGGAAATCATGAGAATCGGGGTGCTGGGGAATGCGTCCCGAACCTTGTCCGCCAGGGTCAGGCCATCCATACGCGGCATCTGCACGTCGCTGATCAGCAGTCCGATGCAGCCTGCGTGCCTTTCAAGCCATTCGTACGCTTCCAGCCCGTCCTCGGCCTCAACCACTTCAAATCCGGCCTTCATCAGCACGGCCTTGCAGTAGCCACGAAGCTGCCGTTCATCATCCACAACCAGCACCGTAGTAGGCATGACCGTTTTTTCCGAGAGCGGACCAATCAGAATGCCACACGATCTCATCCACGATCAACTGCAAGTATGTTAATCCAGGTACTGAGTATCTTAAAATCAGGAAGCCCGTTGGCCCCACCCTGGGAAGGTCGGGGCTCGATTTCCCACGCCTCACGCCTGGAGTACACCGGTGGAAAATATGTATATTCCATGACGCAATAGAGTTATAAAGAAGCAATTGGTACTAGTACTCGTCTAGTACTCTTGGCCGCACGATTTTTCGGAGACCGGTATCGACCTCAAGGAGCACGAGATGAGGCCGTTTGCTCACGGTGAGCGTCCATCATGGATTGATCAAAAAGCTGCTATTTGATTGGTAGTACTATACCTTATGTGACTAAAGGACTAGGCATTTTAGATTGACACCCTTAAGAAAACTGCCTATACTGGGGATAACTCAGGGCATTAAGGTTTTTTCTGAAATGGCTCGGAGAGGCGACGAGTAACTACTGGGTGTGGTGCCCGGATTGTAACTCCCGCCGCGGCTGTGACTCTGCGGGCGGTAGCCTGCCTTCTTGAATCCCCGGGCAGGATTAGCGTGAGTCGCAAGTGCGTTCGTTAGTGCGGAGGGGCGATGACAGAGTCAAAGTCCTGGTTTGCACTGCAAGCCAGGAATCGATGCGAGCACTTCGTAGCGGCAGTCTTGCAGGATAAGGGCTACGAGACCTTCCTGCCTACCTACAAAGCGCGCCGGCAGTGGTCGGATCGCAGCAAGACGGTTTCCTTACCGTTGTTTCCGACATACTTGTTCTGCCGGCTGGATCCCGAGAACCGGCTGCCAGTGCTCGTGACGCCCGGCGTGCGGGCCGTCGTGGGCGCGGGAAAGAAGCCTGTTCCGATCGAAGATAACGAAATCGCGGCCGTCCGGCGGGTGGCGGAGTCGGGACTTCCGTTGGCGCCTTGGCCGCGCTTCGAGGCCGGCACAGCCGTCCGGGTGGAGCATGGTCCGCTGCGCGGCGTGGAAGGCGTGGTCCTCAAGGACAAGGGCGTGCCGCGGCTGCTGGTCGGCATCACGCTCCTCCAAAGATCCATATCCGTCGAGGTGGATAGCGGCTGGCTGGCGCCGCTGGAACAGGGGCTCGTGGCAGCAGCCGGGCTTCCAGTCCGCGAACGGCGCGGAGATCCCCGGCACAGCGGGCGGACCGGATCGCGTCCGGAGGTGGCACGGTGAGTGTCTCTCGGCCTCAGGCGCTCCGCCCCGAATTCTCTCCCCGCTCGATTATTTGGGCCCTGTGGAAGCACAAGCTCGCGATCATCGGATTGTGGCTGCTGGGCAGCGCCGCGATCGGGACTTACGTTTTCAGCATGCGTCCGGTCTACAGCGCGGACGCCATGATCCTGGTCGAATCGCAGAAAATTCCCGAGAACTTCGTCGCCTCGACCGTGCAGACGGTTCTCGAAGCGCGCATGGACATGCTGAAGCAGCAGGTCCTGAGCAAGGATCGCCTCTGGAGCCTCATCGAGCAGTTGAACCTCTACCCCGAGTTGCGCCACAAACTGACTCGGGAGGAGGTGATCGGGACGATGCGCCGCGACGTCTCCATCACCCTGGAGCGGGGGTGGAGTGCGAACCGGCCGGGCGCGTTCCGGATCAACTATCAGGCATACAGCCCCAGGGTTGCGGCCGAGGTCACGAACCAGATAGGCCGGTTCTTTATCAACGAGAACCTGCGGCAGCGCGAAGCGGAAGCGGCCGACACCTCCGAGTTCCTCGACAACCAGTTGGCCGAATCCAAGGCCAAGCTTCAGGAGCAAGAGGCCAAGTTACGCGATTTCAAAGTGCAGTACAACGGAGAGCTTCCGGAGCAGGAGGGCGCGCTACTCGCGCAGATGTCGCAGAGCAAAGCGGAACTGCTGGGACTTCTGGATGCCATCGGCCGGGCGCAGCAGAACAAGCTGATCCTGGAGACCTCTCTCGCCGCGGCGCAGGCCAGCCTCAGGGAACGCCAGGCGCTGAATCGCCAAAAAGCGTCGCGGCAGAGCCTGGCGACCCTCGACTCCACTCCGGCGGCGCCCGCGGTCCCTCCGCCGCCGACCAGGATGGAGCGCTTGCGCTCGGAGCTGGCGGACCTCCGGCTCCGCTATGAGGATCAGCACCCGGAGGTGCAGCAAAAGATGGCCGAGATTGCCGAGCTCGAAAAGGAGGAAGCGGGCACAGCGCGCCACGCGCCGCAGCCCTCCGCGAGCGGAGGCGCCAAGGCCGCTGCCGTGAGGACCATCCCGAACCCGCCCGCCGCCGACCCGATGGCGGACGAGGCCGCCTCGGCGGAGGTCAGCCGGATCGACTTGCTGAAATCGCAGCTCAACCTGGCGGCCCGCGAGGTCGAGACTCTCGAGGCGCGCAGGCAGCGCATCATTGAGGAAGTCGCGGACGTGCAGAGCCACGTCCAGAAGCTGCCGATTCGGGAACAACAACTCGCGTCCATCACGCGCGACTACGAAACCTCCAAGACCAATTACCACTCACTGCTGGACAAGAAGCTCGCCGCGGACATGGCGGAAAACATGGAGCGCTGGCAGAAAGCCGAGCGGTTCGTGATGCTGGACGAGGCGCGGGTTCCCGAGAAACCGGTCCGCCCGAGGCGGATGCTTCTGACGGCGGCCGGAACCCTGTTCTCGCTGATCTTCGCCGCCGCATTCATGTTCCTGATCGAGCTGAAGAGGGATGTCCTCCTCGGCGAATGGGAGTTGCCGGCCGGAACGATTGTCTTCGGCCGCGTTCCCCGGATGAAGATCAAGACGGCGTAGCCGAGAGGGCACCCGTCAGAGGGGTTACGAACTATGCGTCGAAACAGTTTTTGGCAGCCGTCACGAGCGGCTGTTTTTGTGGCAATCTCCTCGATGGCGATATCCTTGGCCAGCGGGCAAACGCCCTTCCGCGCCGCCGACGCGGACCCGCGCGCCAGCGCAACCACCACGGGCAACGGCGTGGCTTCGCAAGCCGGCGGTTTACAGGACGCGCAACAAAACCAGTACCAGTACAGGATCGGCCCGGGCGATGTGCTGGGCATCGAGGTCTGGAAGGAGCCGGACGCCTCCAGTCCCTCCTTGACGGTCCGGCCGGACGGACGCATTTCGGTCCCGATGCTCGGCGAAATGACCGTCACGGGGCTGACGCCGAATGAACTCGAGCGCCAACTCGCTTCGAAGTTCGGCGCGTTGATTCGCGGCCCACGCGTCACCGTCTCGGTTCGAGAGGTCAACAGCGAGAGGATCTACCTGATCGGCGAGGTCAAGAAGGAGGGCCCCGTCCGCATGAATGGGCCGATGACGGTGCTGCAAGCTCTGGCGGAGGGCGGTGGGGTGACGGACTTCGCCAAGCGCCACAAGATCTATATCCTGCGGACCGACCAGGGCAAGCGTCTGGTTCTTCCATTCGACTACCCCGCCGTGGTGCGCGGAGAGAAGATGCAACAAAACATCGTGCTTGTCCCAGGAGATACGGTCATCGTCCCCCGGTAGCTGGCGGCCATTCCAATGAGACAACCGAGCTTTCTGAGACGTCTGCGCCAGGACGGACGCTTATTCTGGCGTATCTCCCTCATCGCGGTGGTGGTTTCGGGCTGCGCCTGGGCACAGCTTTCGTATCTGAGCCCGCTGGACGCTTCGGCGGGCCTTCCGGGCGGCCTTCAAATAGCCGGTTTGTCCGCTTACGTGGCCGACATCTCGCTGGGAAACTATGCCTTGACCTCCGGAACTTCCGTGAGCAACATTCCGTTGGGATCCATGCTCACCTACGGCACGTCGGCGGAACTCGGATGGTTGTCGCAGGGCCCGCGGACGCAGTTCGTGGTGGACTATCGCGGCGCCTACAACCGCAATGAGCGTTTCTCCTCGCTGGATGGATTCGACCACTCCCTGACCTTCGATTTGCGAATCAAGGCGACCCCCCGGCTCAAGCTTTCTTTCGACGGCCACGGCGAATCGACCACGGTGGAGGGATCTCTTTTCTCGACCTTGCCGGACTCGAGCGTCGTTCAGGCCGCGCCTTCGTTCGAACTGCTCACAACCTCATTGGCGTCGAACCTGGGCACGGTCGGAACTGGCGCTTCTCCGCTTGCCTTCGCCCTGTTCGGATCCCGGTTGAACTCGGTTGGCTTGGGAGTCAGCGCTACCTTCCAGCAGACCCCGCGCCTGTCCTGGCATTGGACTGCCCACGGGTCACGCACCTTCCCCGGTTCCACGATCAGCCTGGCCCCGGTTGGTTCCATGGCCGCGGTTGGTTCCATACCGTATCCCGCCTTTATTTATGGGGTGGGAGAGTTCGGCTTCGATTATCTGCTGTCGCGCCGCACGACCATCGGCGGCACCCTGGATTACAGCCGGGCTGATTCGATTTACAGCCGGTTTCAAGCGCCGTCAGGCGCTTTCGACATTGAGCATGTCCTGACACCAAACTGGTTTCTCAAAGGGGAAGCCGGATACGGCGTGCTCGACGACTTTCTTATCAAAACCGGCTCGCCCTGGTTTCCGGAATACCGCGGCGGCGGCGGCGTGGGGACCAAGCAGGGATCGAACACATTTCTCCTCTCGGCCCGGCGCGAGATAGGCGACGTGTACGGGCTCGGAGCCGGCAGTACGCTGGATGGCGGCCTGAGCTGGCACTGGCAACGGCCGGCCGGGAACTGGAGCGTGGACAACAGCGGCGGCTACGAGCGGCTCACAGGACACCTGGTCAGGTTATTCCAGGGTTGGGTTTACCAGGGCGGCGTCACCCGCAAGCTGACTAAACAAACCAGTCTCTCCCTGCAGGGTGTATATGCGAAAAGCTCCGGAGGGTTTACCAGCAGCTCCACCACCTTCAACCGCAGCGAAATAAGAATGACGATGAATTGGACGCCCGGTGCGATCCGGCCATAGACCCAGCGACCACGATGAGCGCAGCCGCAGCGATCACATCCGAATTGACAACCCGTGCGTATGCCGCGACGGCCTGGCCCGAGGTGGCGCCGGTGTGGGCGGAGTTGGAACGGGAGTGCCCGCGAGCCTCGTTCTTTCTGAGCGAGGTTTGGGTCGAGACCTGGATCGAGACTTTCGGCCCCGGGCTGGACGTCTCGATTCTGGTTTTCGAGGCCGCCGGCCGCGCGGTGGGAGCCTGTCTGCTGGTTGCCGCCAAACGGCGGAGTGCGCTGCTCCCGGTCAGGAGAATCTCCCTGAATGCATCGGGGGAGGCGGACTCCGAGACCACCTATATCGAGTTTAACGATCTGCTTTGCCGCCAGGGTTACGAGGTGGCGATCGCGGAGGCCCTGGCCGGCCATCTTTCCGGGCGGCAATGGGACGAGATAACGCTCGACGGGTTCTGCCAGGGGCCGGCCTATGGCGCGCTCAAGGGAGTGCTGCGGAGGCTCGATCTCGAAGAGAACTGGAAGCCTAGTTACTTCGTGGATCTGGCCGCCATTCGCAAAAAGGGTACGCCATACGAAATAGCGCTGAGCGGCTCCATTCGCAGGAAACTGCGGGAGCGGAGCCGGTATCAAGCCGAAGCGGGCCCCCTCCGCCTGGATGCCGCCGGAGATGTGCCGGCGGCGTGCGCGATGCTGGAGAGCCTGGCGGAACTGAACCAGCGCCGCTGGAGCGGCCAGGGCTCCGCCAGCGCCTTCGCTTCGCCGCGTTTCCTGGCATTTCACCGGAGCTTGATCCGGAAGTGCTTCTCCGCTGGAGCAATCCAGCTTTTGCGTGTGAGCGCGGGGGCACAGACGGTGGGCGTGCTCTACAACTTTGTGTACCGCGGCAAGGTGTATTTCTACCAGTGCGGCTTCCACTACACCGAGGACCGGAGGTTGAGCCCGGGCAGGGTGACGCTCGCCATGGCCATCCAGTACTCCCTGGATGCGGGGCTTGAAGACTTTGATTTCATGGCCGGGGAGTCCAGTCACAAAAAGGAGCTGTCCACAGGTGCGCGGAACCTGGTGTGGGCGGAGTTTCGGAGGCGCAGCCTGAAGATCACCGTCCTCAACCGCCTGCGCCAGCTCAAGCGGCGGATGGCGGCGAGAGCTTCGCGGCCCTAGCATTCAGGCAAAGAGCGAATTATGTACCTGCAGACATTCGGACTAAAGCGGCATCCCTTCAGCATGACCTCGGATCCCGCGGTCCTGTTCCTTTCGGCGGGACATCGGGAGGCGCTAGCCGGGCTCTGTTACGGCCTGCTCGACCGCAAAGGATTGCTGGTAATGCTGGGACATGCCGGCACCGGGAAAACGACCCTGCTGGCGAAGGCCATGCAGACGGTGCCGTCCGGGAGCATGGAGTTCGCCGCGGTGCAGAATCCGACGCTGACTCCGGCCGAGTTCCTCGAGGCGGTGCTGCTCGCTTTCGAGATCCGGGAGGTTCCCGCGAGCAAGCCGCAGCGCCTCGCGTTGCTTCAGGGCCGGTTGCTCGATTTGTACACCGACGGGACCATCGCGACGTTGCTGCTCGACGAGGCGCACAAGCTGAGCCCCGAAGCGCTCGAAGAGGTGCGGCTGCTGGGAAACCTGGAACACCGGGGCGAGAAGCTCCTGCAGATCGTTTTGGCGGGTCAGGAAGAGCTTCGAGCGGTGCTAAACCGCGCCGAAATGGCTCAACTGAAACAGCGTGTCGCGGTTCGGTTGTCGCTCGAACCGCTGTCGCCGCCCGAAGTGGCGCAATACGTGCGGCATCGTTGGGCCAGCGCGGGTGGGATCGACAACCTGCCGTTCCCGCCAGCGGCTCTGGAACATGTCGCCCGATTCTCCCAGGGCATTCCGCGCCTGGTCAACGTGATCTGCGACACCGCGCTCCTGATGGCGTGCGGCGAACGGAGCACGCGAGTGGAAGCGCGGCACGTAATCGATAGTTGTGTGGATCTGGACCTGGTCTGCCCAACCGCCAAGCGCGTACTACCTGCCGCAGCCGCGCCCTCACTGGAATTAGCTTCGCCGAAGGCCGTGGCACAGGAATCGCCGATGCCGACCCTGATGGGGTACCAGGCCCGCGCGGAAAATCGGTCGCGCTGGGCCCTGTGGTCCATCCGGCCCCGTCGTGAAAAGGAACCTGAACAACATGGGCAAAGTTCTGAACGCATTGCGAGCAGCGCAGGGAGAACTCCCGGAACTAGTGCTGCGCTCGCTGAATGAGGAGCCATCGGACGCGCTCGAGCTCGAGACTCCGCCGGGAGCCGCCGGGCTGGTAGAGACAGGGGCGGGAGTGTTTGGACATCCGGCCGCGGACGGTCGCGGTCCCGTGGCGCCGTCCCGAACGGAGACGCGCGAAGCGGCCAGCGGCCCGCTACAATCCGAGGCGGCCGCACTGAACTCGTGGCCCGCCAAGCCGAAGCGCACACTGTCGTTACGAATATCGGATTCGGCGCCGCTGCTACCGCCCGATTCCGGAGACCGGCTGGCGGCGGAGCAGTACCGGAAGCTGCGCACGAGGATTCTCCAGCACCCCGCGGCGCCGACGATGATCATCGTGTCGAGCCCCGGCAGCGGAGACGGGAAGACGATCACTGCGATCAACCTGGCGGGCATTCTGGCGCTGAAAGGGGAAGGCCGTGTCCTCCTCGTGGACGGAGATCTGCGGCGCTCGGCGATTCACACTCGCCTGTTCGCTCCGCAGAGTCCGGGACTAGCCGAGGCGCTGGCCGGCGAATGCACTCTGGAAGAAGCGCTCCTTGAAGTCGAGGAACTTCCAAACCTCTCGATTTTGACGGCGGGGCGGGCGGCCGGTAATCCGGCCGAGCTGTTCGATTCTTCTTCCTGGGTCTCCCTGGCCGCCCAGTTCAGAGAACAGTTCACCCGCATCGTCATCGACTCTCCGCCGGTGCCGGCCGTAGCGGACTATGACCTGATGGCGGACGTCGCGGACGGCACCCTGTTGGTGGTGCGCCCCGATCATACGAACCGCCGCCAGTTCAAGACTGCGCTGGGCAAGGTCAAACCCAAGCTGCTGGGCCTTTTGATCAATGATGCGGCCGATTGGTTCCTGTGGAAGCAATACTCGTCCGGGTACGCGTACTATCGCCGTTCCGCGGACGTCGCGAAGGTGAAAAAGGGGTGAAGCGCCGTTCCGCCGTCATACGCCGTGTTGCGCAGTGGTTGTGGGCTAACCTGCTGGCCGCGAGTGGCTCCCTCCGGTGGGCGAGGCGTCAAATGCGCCGCCGGGGCGCGGTGATCGTTTTGACGTTCCATCGCGTGCTGGACGAGGCGGGTTATCATGCCGCCGGTAACCTCCCGGGCATGGCCGTAAGACAGCAGACGTTTGAAAAGCTGGCGGCTTACGCAGCCGGGCGGTACGAGACCGTGGACGTGAGCACGGCCAAGCCCGGGGAATTGAGTGCGCGTCTCCGCGTGGCCTTCACTTTCGACGATGGCTGGAGCGATAACTATCCCGTGGCGTTTCCGATCGCTCAGGCGCACGGCATTCCGCTCACCATATTTCTGTGCCCAGCCCTGGTAGGGCGCGAGGCGCCTTTTTGGCCGGAACGCGTGGCCGCCCTTCTCCACGCCACCGGACGGCGCGGAGAAATCGAAACCGTCATCGAGGACCTGAAGCATCACTCCCAGGAGGAACGCGAGCGGTGGATTGAGCGTCTTGGCGGAGCTGGAACGGCGGTCGAGTTCCGTGCCGGCGACAGCACGCTTCCGTGGGAAGAGATTATCGCGATGGATCGAGCCGGCGTGCGATTCGGTTCGCACACCCAGACGCATCAGATCCTGACGACGGTGCCCCCGGATACCGCCAGAGCGGAAATCCGCGAATCGAAGGGCGCGATTGAGCGGGCGCTGGGGCATCCTTGTGATCTCTTCGCGTATCCGAACGGTGACTGGTCGCCCGAGACGCGCGCGATACTCGCCGAGTCCGGTTACCGGCTGGCTTTCACGACGAAACGCGGAGCCTGGACCGCCGCAAGCGACCGGTTCGCGATTCCGCGATCGAACATCTATGAAGATAATCTCGCCGGGTTGACCGGCCGTTTCTCGCCTGCGATGTTCGAATACACGACTTTCTGGAAAGCGTGGCGCGCCACCAGGGCGGAAGCCGTCGGAGCGCGTGCCGGCCGCCAGCCCGCCGCGGCGGCCGTTTGAATTAGCAGGGCGGAAAAACCCGAAAACTGCCTGGTGACGCGAGGGGATCGGAACCACGGGGACGCACTTACCGGGCCGCGGCCGTCAGGGAGCGGCCCCAGGGAGCATAAAGGAATAACGGATGTTTGGGGGACTGAGTCCAATCCTGCTGTACTGCGGCGGTATCCTGGCGTTCCTGCTGAGCGTCTTTTGGAACCCGATCGCGGGCATTTACTATCTCGTGCCGCTGATCCCGCTCCAGACGGTCCGTTATTGGATGATGGCCTATCCTCTCGGCAAGAGCGTCGTGGACATAACGCTGCTCGGCATCGTCATTGGGCTGGTGCGTCAAAGGCAGTCGATCTTCCCGAAGACGCCCTGGAGCCGTTTGCTTTGCATTTACGGCTTGTTTACCTATGCTTCGTTGTGCGTTGGCTCCTTCTACGTGAATTCACCGCTGCCCTTCTCTCCCACCGATCCGCGATTCCTGGATTGGAAGGACTATATGACGATGCCGCTGATCCTGTTTCTGGTCACGGCGGCGGTGAAAGACAAGCGGCAGATCAAGTTCCTGCTGCTGCTGATGTGCCTGTCCGTCCTGATGATGGACCGGAACTTTTGGGATACCGTGGCGGGCCGGGATTTCTCACAGTATTCGACGGACCTGCAGAGCGAGGGCAGCATGGGATATGCGGGCGTGAACGGGTTCGCCGCATTTGACGCCCAGTTCACCATGTTTCTGCTGGCGCTGGCGGCCTTCGAGAGGAAGCGGCTTTGGTGGCTCGGCTACACCGCGCTGGCCGCGTTCACCGGACTTTGCCTGATGTACTGTCTGTCGCGGGGCGGCTACCTGGCTTTAGCCGTGGGTTGGCTCTTTTTGGCGGCCGTAAAGCAACGCAAGTTGTTGGTGTTCCTTCTCCTCTTCTACCTGGTCGGGGTCCCGCTCGTGCCCAACGCGGTTCGCGAGCGGGTCCTGATGACTTATGACGCGAGTGACGGCGAGCTCGACCACTCGTCCGAGACGAGGGTGAATCTTTGGGAAGAGGCCATGCAGTCGTTCGAGGCGAACCCGCTGACCGGAACGGGCTTCGACACCTATGCCTATAGCCACCACGAGACTTCGTACCGGGATACGCATAACTTCTTCGTGAAGGCCCTGACCGAAACCGGCATTGCCGGGCTGGCGATTTTCCTGTGGCTTCTCTGGAAGACCTATTCCACGGGCTACCGGCTCTCGCGGCGCGCGCGCGATCCGTTTCTGGCTTCGCTTGGCCTGGGGCTGGCCTGCTGGGTCGTTTGCTCGGTTGTGGCCAACTTTTTTGGAGACCGGTGGCACTACCTGCAAGTGAACGGCTATATGTGGGTCATCGCGGGCCTGGTGGCGCGGGCCTGGACCATTGTGGAGTCCGAGGATCAGGCCGCCAGGGAGGACAGCGCGACGGACGGCGAGGACGGGGACGCCGCGCTGCCGCTCGAGCCGCAGCCTGCCGGCGCGATCTGAGGAAGCTTCCGTGCGCATTCTGCAATTGATCAGCAGCGAAGGGTATTACGGCGCTGAGAGCATGTTGGTGGCGCTGGCCGATGCATTGTCGCGGCAGGGCCGCGACTGCACAGTCGCCGTATTCCGGGATTCCAGAGACCCGCACACGGAAGTCGCCGAAGAGGCGCGGCGCCGGGGACTCGCCGTCGAAATGGTCCCGTGCGACGGCCGATGGGATCCGGCGTCGATGCGGCGCATCCGGCAGTTGCTGGGCCAATCTAAAGCAGACGTCCTGCATTCGCACGGATATAAAGCGGATCTCTACGGCTATGCGGCGGCGCGCCCGGGGGGCGCGGCGCTGATTTCCACCTGTCACAACTGGCCGAGTCAGCGTCCGCTAATGCGCGCTTACGCCGCGCTGGATCGTTTTGTGCTGCGGCGTTTCGACCGCGTTGCGGCGGTTTCCGATTCCGTGGCGGATATTTTGCGCCGTTCGGCAATCGAGCCGGAGAAGATTGCGACGATCTCGAACGGAGTGGACCTCCGGCGTTTCCGCTATGCCTTGCCGAACCTGCGGCGCGAGCTCGCCTGCGGGCGCGATCCGCTGGTCGGGTTCGTGGGGAGATTAGTGCCGGGCAAAGGGGGCGAGATCCTGCTCGCCGCCGCGAGAAGGGTTATTGCGGAGCATCCGGAGGCGAGGTTCGTTTTCGTCGGCGATGGACCACTCCGGGGCGCCTGGCAAGCGCTGGCCCGCAGCCTCGCAATCGAAGATCGCGTCGTCTTTACCGGATCGCGCACCGACATGCCGGAGATCTATGCGTCGCTCGACCTGGTCGTTCTGCCATCTCTCAAAGAAGGTATGCCGATGTGCCTGCTGGAGGCTCTGGCCGCCGCCAAACCGGTGATTGCGACGGCGGTCGGCGCCATTCCCAGGATCATCCTGCCCGGAGTCACCGGCCTGCTTGTCGAGCCGGGTGACGAGGGCGGGCTCGCCGCCGCAATTCTCAGGCTGCTCCGCGATCCGGAACTCTCGGCCCACTGCTCACTGAACGGCCGCCGGCGGGCCACCGAGCGTTTCTCCTGCGACGCAATGGCTCGCGACTACATTGGATTGTATGAGCAGACGGTGGTGAGCCGCTCGGGCAAGGGAAAGCAAGAGGCGTTCAAGCTTAGCCGGACATGATACACGAACCCGCCGTCGAGGTTTCGATCGTCGCAGCCTGCCGGAATGAGATCAAGCATATTCGCGCCTTCCTGGAGTCTGTGCTCGCGCAGGACATGCAGGGCTTGGTTTGGGAGGCGGTCATCGCGGACGGCATGAGCAGCGACGGAACGCGCCAGGTGCTCGAGCAGTACAGCAGCCGCGAACCGCGCTTGCGCGTGGTCGGCAATCCGGGCCGGATCGTCTCAACGGGTTTGAACGCCGCGATTCGAGCGGCGCGAGGCGAATTCATTTTGCGAATGGACGCCCACACCAGTTATGCGCCCAGCTACACCCGGCGCTCGATCGCGGAACTCGAGCGTACCGGCGCGGACAATGCAGGCGGCCCCGCCAGGACCCGGGCGGAGGGAATTGCCGCGCGCGCGGTCGCGGCCGCGTATCACTCGAAGTTTTCGACCGGCGGGGCGCGCTTTCACGACGAGGACTACGAAGGCTGGGTCGATACGGTGACCTACGGCTGCTGGCGCAAGAGCACGCTCCTCCGGCTCGGGTTGTTCGACGAGACGCTCGTGCGCAACCAGGACGACGAGCTGAATCTGCGGCTCGTGCGGGCCGGCGGAAGGATCTGGCAAAGCCCCTACATCGTTTCGTGGTATTCGCCGCGATCGAGGATATCCGGCCTGTTCCGGCAGTACTTCCAGTATGGCTTCTGGAAAGTAGCGGTGATCCGCAAGCACCGTGTTCCCGGCTCCTGGCGCCATCTGGTTCCAGTTGCGTTCGTGTTGGGGAACGCCGCGCTGCTCGTGGCTGTGGCGGTTGCGGCCATCGCGGGCGCGGGCGATTTGCTCCGCTACGCAGGCGGTCTCTGGCTGGCCGCCGCGGCTGCGTATGCCGCGGCATCTCTTGCCGCCTCGGTTTTGGCCGCACAGCGGCACGGCTGGGAAACGCTGCCTTGGCTGCCGCTTGTGTTTGCAACCTATCACTTCTCTTACGGTTTGGGCTTTTTTGCCGGCCTGATTCGGTTCCTGCCGAAGACGGCGCGGCCAGTCACGGCGGACTCGCTGTTCGCCAGGATCACCCGATAGGTTCTCCGAAGAGTCATGCGCAGGTTAGTGGACCTGGTCTTCGCCTCCGCCGTGCTCATTCTGGCGAGCCCGCTGTTGTTGGCCATTGCGCTGATGGTAGTGCTCAGCTCGCCCGGTCCGGCGTTCTATCCGGGCTGGCGCGCGGGCAGAGACGGAAAGCAGTTCAGGATGTGGAAATTCCGAACAATGGTCGCCGGCGCCGACAAGCTCGGTCCGCCCATCACGGGCCGGAGCGATCCCCGCATCACTGGGATCGGCCGGTTCCTGCGGAGAACAAAGCTGGATGAGCTGCCGCAGTTTGTCAACGTTCTTCTGGGCGACATGACGCTGGTCGGTCCGCGTCCCGAGGCGCCCGATATAGTGGCGCTTTATACACCCAGCCAGCGGGCGGTCCTCACGGCGAAGCCGGGCGTCACAGGGCGCGTCCAGTTGGATGCAGGCGAAGAATCCGAGGCCATACCGCAAGGCGCGCCACCGGACGAGTACTACGTGCAGCACCTCATGGACCGGAAGCTGCGTAGCGATCTCGAGTACTTGCGGATTCGAACGCCGTTTTCGGACTTGCGAATCCTGCTGGAAACGGCCGGTTTGGTTTTTCGGGCCCTGGTCCAACGATAAGTTTGCGCCGCTCGCCGGCCGGCCGCGCGCAGGTCGAGCCGCAGCCTCCGGGAGCGGATGCCGCCGCCTGGGAACGGCGAAGATTTTTGTGTTGCAGAGGGGGAGTCATGGCTGAAGTTCTTCAAGTTCCTTATCACCGTCCAAGCATCGGAGAGGAAGAAATTCAAGAAGTGGTGCGGACGCTGAAGTCCGGGTGGCTCACTACCGGCCCGCGCACCGCACAATTCGAACGCGAGTTCCGAATGTACGTGGGTGTTCCGAACGCTCTGGCGGTGAACTCGTGCACGGCGGGGTTGCACCTGGCGCTGGCCGCGTTGAATATCGGCCCCGGAGCCGAGGTGATCACAACTCCGCTGACTTTCTGCGCAACGGTGAACGCAATTCTTCACGTGGGCGCGACACCGGTACTGGCCGATGTGACCGCGGACGGGAACATCGATCCGGCTTCCATCGCCTCGCGGCTGACCGGCAGGACCCGCGCCCTCATTCCCGTGCATCTGGCGGGCTTGCCTTGCGAAATGGACGCGATCTGGGCGCTTGCGCGCAGGCACCGGCTGCACGTAATCGAAGACTGCGCTCACGCCGCCGGCGCACAATACCATGGCTGGCCGATCGGCGCTGGCAATCCCGACAACGGCGACTACAGCACCGCCTGCGCCTTCAGTTTCTATGCCACCAAGAATCTGACCACCGGCGAGGGCGGCATGGTGACCACGCATGACGAAGACGTCGCCGGCGCGATGAAGGTTCTGTGCCTGCACGGCATTAGCAGGGACGCCTGGAACCGCTACTCGGATCGCGGCAACTGGTTCTATGAAGTGCTGGCGCCGGGCTTCAAATACAACTTGAGCGACATCCAGTCCGCGATCGGGATTCACCAGTTGCGCAAGCTCGATGGGTTCATCGGCACGCGCGCCCGCTACGCCGGAATGTACCGCCGGGTTCTCTCCGAGGTCGAGGAACTCGATCTGCCCGCGGAGAAGCCCGGCTGCCGGCACGCCTGGCACCTCTATGTGCTGCGCCTGAATCTGGACAAACTGGAGATCGGCCGCGACCAGTTCATCGAAGAATTGCGGGAGAAGGGCATCGGCGCGAGCGTGCACTTCATCCCGATTCCGATGCACCCGTTCTTCGCCGCGTACGCCGATCGCCCCGAGAACGACTGCCCCGGCGCCATGGCGCTGTACCCGCGCATGGTTTCCCTGCCGCTCTATCCGTCGATGACGGAAGAACAGGTCGAATACACCGCCCGGACAGTCAAGGCCGTGCTTCAACGAGCCCGGAAAGGCAGGCCGGTCACACTCACTGCCGGCGGAGGTTGCTGATATGTTTCGCGGACCCATGCGCCTGACGTGGTCGTTGCTGGCGGGCATCGCCCACCTGTACGTGATCGGACTGGCCCTATGGATCTCGTTCCTGCTGCGCTTCGATTTCGCGATCCCCCCGGCCGAGCTTGCCCTCTTCCGGCGCGGGCTTCTGATCGCGTTAGCTACGAAGATCCTGCTCTTCTACGCGATGCGCGTACACCTGGAACGCTGGTGGCGCTACCTCGGGTTCGAGGATATGATCCGGCTGTTCGGGGCCAATGCCGCCGCCTCCGTGGTCTTCACGGTTGCGGTCTATACGCTCGTGGGCCGCGAGTTCTCGCGTTCGATCTGCTGTCTCGACCTGCTGATCTGTTTCTCGCTCACCGCCGGGGCACGGTTCGCGGTGCGATTGCTGTCCGAGACGCGTCAGGCCTGGTTCAGCCGGCAAACCGAGAAGGGCGTGCTGGTCTACGGAGCGGGCGAGGCCGGTCTCACTCTGGCCCGGGAAATTCGGGCGAACTCCAAGCTCGGCTACCAGGTCGTCGGTTTCCTCGACGACGATCCGAGAAAGCAGGGCTCCAAGCTGATGGGGTTGCCGGTTCTGGGAATCGGAAACGACGCGGCCCGCATTGTCGAGGCGTTCCGGACACGGCGGCCGGCCATCGATGAGATCGTCGTAACCATGCCCAGCGCGACCGGGCGGCAGATCCGCGCGGCCTTCGCCCTGGGCTGCGCGACCGGCGTGCGGTGCCGCATCGTCCCCGGGTTGGGCGAATTGATCAGCGGCAAGCTGTCCGTCGGCAAGATGCGCGAGATCTCCGTCACGGACCTGCTGGGCCGCGAGCCGGTGAAGCTCGATCTCGATTGCGTGCGGCGCGCGGTAACCGGCCGGGCCGTGCTTGTCACCGGCGCGGCGGGCTCCATCGGATCGGAACTGTGCGCGCAACTCGCGGAATTCGAACCGCGGCGGCTGGTAGCCCTGGACCAGGCCGAGAGTGAGGTGTTCCGCCTGGAGGCCGACCTGCGGGCCAAGTTTCCGGCTCTCGATTTGGTTCCGGAAATCGCGGATATCCGCGACCCCCGGCGCATGGACGAGATCATCGAGCAGCACGCGGTGAATTCCATCTTCCACGCCGCGGCTTACAAACACGTGCCGCTGATGGAACAGCAGATCTTCGAAGCGATACGGAACAACGTCATCGGGACGTGGAACCTCGTGCAGGCGGCGTGGCGGGCGAATGTATCCAACTTTCTGCTGATTTCCTCGGATAAAGCCGTGAACCCGACCAGCATCATGGGGCTCACCAAGCGCGTCGCCGAGCTGATTGTCTCCGCCCGCAGGTTCACCGTCGTGCCCGGGAAGAACACCAAGTTCGTCTGCGTGCGCTTCGGAAATGTGCTGGTCAGCAACGGCAGCGTCGTACCGACGTTCAAGAAGCAGATCGCCGCCGGCGGTCCGGTGACGGTGACCCATCCCGAGGTGCGCCGCTACTTCATGACCGTAAAGGAAGCGGTGCAACTGGTGCTTCAGGCTTCCACGATGGGAAGCGGTTCGGAGATCTTCGTGCTCGACATGGGCAAGCTGGTCCGTATCGCCGACCTGGCGCGCAATATGATCACGCTCGCCGGCTTCGTGCCGGACGAGGACATCGAGATACGGTTTGTCGGCCTTCGCCCCGGCGAAAAGCTCTACGAGGAACTCAGTATCGACGGCGAGAACATCGTGCCGACGAATCACAAGAAGATTCACATCTTCCAGGGACGCCAGGTTGCCGCTCGCGAGCTGGTGCCGTGGATGGCCGAGTTGCAGCACCTGGTATGGCGGCGCGATCCCCAGGCGCTCATCGAGCACCTCAAGACGCTGGTCCCGGAATACCAACCGAACGTCCAGCAGCCTCAGGTCGAGGCTGCGGAACAGGGGCGGGTGGCGCCGAAGACGGCGATGACCGCCTCGCCCGGCTTCACCGAAGCGTTTAAGACAGCCGGGTAAGGAACGCTCAACCGCATGACTGCTATTTCGATGGAGACCGCGGTGACCGGCGTGGCCAGTCGGCCGCAGTCTCGCCCGGTCCGGGTGTTCATGATGGACCTGCTGTCGATTGTGCCGTACTACACCGGCCATCTTTGCGCGGGGCTCGCGCAGATGGAAGGGGTTCGCGTGACGCTCGGTTCGATCACCTATTCACACGACCGCGGCTTCTTCCGCCGCCAGGCGCTGCGGACCGATCCCGGCCTGCTGGATCTGACATGGAAGCTGACTGCCGCGCCCGCGTGGGTGCGCCGCGTGCTGAAAACCGCGGAGAGCCTGGTTAATCTGGCGGCGCTGGCCCTGCGGTTCACCGTCTCGAGGCCGGACATCGTCCACGTACAGTTCGTGCCGCTGGTCAACTACGGGCTGCCGGTCGAACTCTGGTTTCTGCGCTTCGCACAGAGACTCGGCATCCAACTCGTGTACACCGTGCACAACGTGCTGCCGCAGGATACGGGCGATCGGCATAAGGCCAGGTTTCAGCGGATCTACGAGATGGCCGATCGTCTGATCTGCCACGACGCCGGCGCAGCCGGGCGCCTGGCCGTGGAGTTCGGCATCGATCCGGGCCGGATCTCGGTCATCCCGCACGGGCCTCTGTTCGACAATGCCGAACGGCTTCCGGCGGGATCGCGCTCCAGGCTGGGCTTCACTCCCGGCGAGTGCGTCGTGCTGTGGCAGGGAATCCTGCGGCCGTACAAGGGGGTGTCCTTCCTGCTGAAGGCGTGGCGGAAAGTCCTCGACTCCGGACTCGATGCGCGGCTCGCAATCGTGGGCACCGGAGAACCGGAAGTCATCCGGGCGGTGGAGGAGGAAGTCGCAGCACTGGGCCTTGGCGAATCCGTCCGCCGTGACCTGCGATTTGTCTCCTTCGAAGAACTTGCCGATTATTACCAGGCCTCCGATATTCTCGTCTACCCCTACGGCGAGATCACCACGAGCGGCGCCCTGATGACGGGCATCGGATACGGCAAAGCGATTGTGGCTACGTCGCTTCCGGCATTCTCCCGAGTCCTGACAGACGGGGAGGACGCCCTGCTGGTGCCCTACGGCGGCGTGGACCAGCTCGCCCGAAGCCTCAGTCGTCTGATCTCGGATCCGCCGTTGCGCCGCCGGCTGGGAACATGCCTCGAAGCGCGCCAGACCGGCGCGCCACGCTGGCCGGATATTTCCCGGCGGACCATGGAGTGCTATCGATCCGCACTCGCGCCGGAGCCGGTGAAATAAGGTGCCATCGATGGTTTCAGCGAAGACCGCCCAGTTGCGCGCGCTGACTCGGGCCGACTACCCCGCCCTGCTCCGGTTTCTATCCGGATTCGAGGACGAGACGCGGGAGGAGAGTTTCTGGTCGAAGCGTCTCGACCTCTGGTGGGATCTGAACCCGGCGTTTGACGAGACCATCCCGCGGGGCTGGATCGTATCCGATGCGGATGCGGTCAAGGGTTTTTTCGGGAACATCCCGACTCGTGTCCGGTTGGCGGGAAACATTGTAACCGCATTCAACGCTACGACCTGGCGCGTGGCGCCCGAGTGCAGAAACTACAGCCTGAGCCTGTTTTATCAGGCTATCCGCGCCGCGAAGAATTCGATCTTCTTCAATACGACGCCATCGGACGACGTGATCAGGATTCTCGATGTTCACAAGTTTCGCCTGCTCCCGCACGCGGAGAATTCCCAGAAGAGCGTGATGCTCGTCAATCCCAGGCGGCTTGCGGAATCCAGGATTCGCGGCAGGTGGCGCTCGGCGGCCGTCGCGCTGGCCGTCGCTCCGGTCGCCGCCTGGTTGCAGAGCCGGCGCCTCCGGTTCGGACCGACGCCGGTGGGCGTGGAGGCGAGGGAACTGACCCGGGCCGGTGGCGTGTTCGATGAGCTGTGGATGCGCACGCGGCATCTGTACGCGAACACGAACGTGAGATCCGCCGATGCGGTCCAGTGGCAGTGCTTTGCCAGCCCGGAGTTTCGAAAACCGCTGTTCGGTTGTTTCGCGGGAGATCGTCTGGCGGGGTACATGATCGCCGGCGCGAGAATCCGCGAGGGGCTCAACGTACTCCGCGCTGTCGATGTGTGGCCCGATCCGGATCAGCCCTTCGCGCTGCCGTCCCTGCTGCGATTCGCACAAAGATGGGCGGCTGAACATGGTTTCGATATGGTCGAGGTGCCGCACTTCAGCGCGAGTCTGGCGCGGCAACTCGCGGCTCTGGGCTTGTTCCGCCGCGCCGCGGCGGGCCAGGAGCGCGCGTACTACCTGGCGCCGCAGGTTCTCGACACGGCTCGCTCTTACTTTGTCGCCATCGAAGGAGATTACGGCCTATGATGTTTCCTGGGGTTCGACGGCTGGGGCTGACCATGACCCGGCGTTGCGGGATGCAATCTCTGTTCCACCTGCGGAGCCGCGGGCCCGCCGTGCTGTTCTATCACGGGGTTGAGGAGAGGTTGACCGACCCCGACGTACAGCGCCTCCACATGCCTCTCCCCGAATTCGAGAAACAGATCGAGTTTCTCAGGCGCAATCGCGAGGTCATCTCGATGGATTATCTCCACGAGTCCCTGACCTTCGGGCGGCGTCTCGATTCGAGGCAGGTCGTACTGACATTTGACGACGGTTACAAGAACAATCTCAGAGTCGTGGCGCCGCTCCTGAATGGATGGAGGCTGCCTTTCACGCTTTTTGTCAGCACCCGGCACATCACGGAGCAGCGCAGGTTCCGAACCTACTACATCCGTGCGGCCGTGTTCTACACCCAACAGCGCAGCTTCCGCATCGGGATTATGGGCCGGACTTTCGACTTGACGACTCGTGAAAATCGCCTCGCCGCCGAGAGCGCCATCACGGCCGCCGTCAAAAGAGCACCCGAGGCCGTCGCGGACCGCATCGTGCTGGACTGTTTGAATCTCCTGACCGTCGAGCAGTGGACGGAAATGGACGCACAGTTCTCCTCCGATGAGCCGCTGAACTGGGCGGAAGTGAAACGCATCCGCTCTCTCGGAGGGACCATCGGATCGCACTGCCACGATCAGTGTATTCTGCACGCCCACCAACGGGACGAAGAGGTTCAGTACCAGATACACCAAAGCAAACTGCTGGTCGAGGAAAACATCGCCGAGTGCAGGTACATGTCCTATCCGAACGGAACGGTGCGCGACGTCTCTCCGGCGGCATACTCGGCCGCGAGAAACGCGCGATTTCAGATGGCGTTCACCACGATTGAGGGCGAAATCACGCCGGAGGTGGACTGCCACCTGGCTCCGCGCATCTGTGCTACTCCCGACTACGAGGAGTTCCGCTACCTCCTCAGCCGGAGCGGCAAATTGAGCGAGGGCTATGCCGGAGCCTGCACCGCGGTCCGGACCGGCCGCCAGCCCGAGCACGCCGCGGCGTGCCGCTAGAGCCGGGTGGCCTGGAATCATGGCTGAACTGAAAACACTTTTCCGGCACTCTTCGCAATACCTTACCGGGCGCGTGGCCGGTATGGCGATCGGCATCATTTCGTTTCCGATCCTCACGCGCGTATTCTCGGTGGCCGACTATGGCCTCCTGAGCCTCGTTATGAAGATCGCCGCGCTGGCCACCGTGCTGTCCAAGATGGGTCTCCAGAACTCCGTGCAGCGGTTCTATCACGAGCACGTTTCCTCGCCGGACAGGAACGCCGTGAAGCGCTTTTACTCCACTTTTCTCTTCGGGGCGGCGATGCTCGCGGGCGCCGTGATGACCGCTTTTGTCGTGGGTCTCTACGGCCTGCCGAACACGATCCTGTCTTCGGGGATGAGAAAAGTGCTCGTGCTGGCGTCCGGCCTGATCTTTGTGCGGGCCTTGCAGTCCATCGTCATGGGCTTTCTGCGGGCGGAGCAGCGGACCAAGGCGTTCAACATCATGGATGTCGCGACCAGGGCGTCCATCCTGGCTCTCATCTGTCTGGTGTTGGTCGCCTGGAAGCTGAATGTCCAAAACGTGCTGCTCGTGACACTGGGGATCGAAGCCGCGGCGGTCGCCGTCGTCGTACTGCTGTTGTTCCGCCGCGGCGTGGTCAAGCTCAGCGAGTTTGACCGGAAACTGTTTTGGGTCGCGCTGATGTTCGGCTTTCCGATGGTCGGCTATGAGGCGGCGGGCTTCATCCTCGATTCCGGCGACCGCATTCTTCTGCAGCACTATCTCGGGCTGCAGGCCGTCGGATATTACTCGGCCGGCTATAACATGACGAGCTATATCTCCGACTCTCTGATCTACTCCGTCAGTCTTGCGCTCTTTCCGATCTATATGCGGCTTTGGGTCAACGAAGGGCGCGCGCCGACTCAGGCGTTTCTGAACAACGCGCTCGACAAGTTCCTGCTCGTGGCGATGTGCATCTTGGCGGGCGTGGCGGCAACCGCGCGGGATGCCATCGTCGTCCTCGGCTCGCACAAGCTGCTGGCGGCCTACCCGCTGCTTCCGGTTCTGATGATCGGCCTGATGATTTACACGCTCCACATATTTCTGAACGTCGGCCTGCTTCTTTACAAGAAGACCTACACGATGGCGAAGCTGATCACCCTGGCGGCGGTGCTGAACGTGGTGCTGAACGTGATCTTGATTCCGCGAATCGGCCTGCAGGGCGCCGCCATCGCCACGCTGGTGAGCTATGCCGTCTTTGTCGTGCTTCTGGGCCGCGCATCGTTCGCACTGCTGCCCCTGCGGTTCAACGTCCCCGGCTGTCTCAGATACGCGCTCGCCGCTGTCGCGGGCGCGTTCGTGGCGACGCGCGTGGAGTGCGCGAGCGCCCTCGTCAGCCTCATACTCCGCGGCGGGATTTGCCTGGCGGTTTATGTCGCCGCGTTGTGGCTGATGGACAGCAGTTTCCGCGCCATGATCGCGGACGCGATCCGGCTGGTCACCGCGGCGCGTCGAGACTCTGGACCAGCTTCGAGGTTGGGAATCGGTTCCGCGCTCGAAGCCCGCCCGGGCAGATGACAATGGCTTGTCACATCAACTGGAGGGCTTATTAATGGCAACTGCGACACGACCGCGGCACTTCGTCGAGGCCGCGCCTGGACACCAAACAGCGCGCCACATACTTTTTCTGTTTGATCAACTGCGGTCTTTGGACGGTGGCGCCGAGAACTCGCTCTTGAGGATCGTCCGCCTGTTGCCGCCGGAGCGGTACCGGGCTTCGATCGCTACTTTCTGGAAACCCAACGACGGCGCATTTCTGAAGCAGTTTCCGTGCCCGGTTTACACTTTTCCTCTCCAACGGACCTACGGTCCGGAGGCCCTGCGGGTTGGGCTGAAACTCAGGAAGCTGATCCGCACCCGGAACGTATCCATCGTGCAGACCTTCTTCGCCACGTCGGATTTATGGGGCGGCCCGATTGCAAAACTGAGCGGCGCTCCCGTGCTGATTTCCAGCCGCCGCGACATGGGGTTTCAGCTCACCGCCAGGCATCATCTGGCCTACCGGCTGACCGCCGGCCTCTTCGACCAGGTCTACACGGTCTCGGACGCCGTGCGCGACTATACCATCCGGCACCACGGGATGCCGGCGGAGAAGGTCATCTCGATCCCTAACGGTGTGGACATGGACCGCATCACTCCGCCGCGCGACCGGGCTTGTGTCCGGGCCTCCTATGGCCTCGAGGATGCCTCGCACGTGATCGTGGATGTGGGGACGGTGAAACCGGTCAAAGGGCTGGACGTGCTGGTCCGCACGGCGGCTATCGTCTGCCAGAAGTACCCGCGGGCGGTGTTCCTGGTGGTCGGGTTGATTCCGCCAGGGCCTTACTTCGGAGAACTGCGGGCTCTGATCGAATCGCTCGGCCTCACCCGCAACTTCCGGTTCATCGGCCGCTCCGACAACGTCGTTCCCCTGCTGCAAATGTCCGACGTGTTCTGCCATCTGTCGCGCAGTGACGGGCTGTCGAACGCGCTGCTCGAGGCGATGGCTTGCGGGTTGCCGTGCGTTGCCAGCCGGGTGGGCGGGAATCCGGAGGTTGTCGAGGAGAACCGCAGCGGGTTCATCGTGCCAAGCGAGCAGCCCGAGCTTGCCGCGGATCGTGTGCTGGCTTTACTGCGTTACCCGGAGTGCGCGGAGCACATGGGCGATCGCGGCAGGGAAATCATCTCACAGAAATTTACAGCCGAGGGGATGGTTCGCCGGCTGGTCGCGCTATATGATGAGCTGCTTCGCGTGCATTGCGGCTGAGAGGTCAATGCTGTGCGCCTGAAGTATTTCCCTTTGATCTGCGGCCTGCTGATCCTCGCGCCGGCGTGTGCGATTGCGGAGCAGCCGCACATCTTCTTCTCCGACCTGGAGAGCGGCCCAAAGACAGGCGGAGAGAACAACGCGGGGGTCTATGTGACCGTCGTCGGAAAAGGCTTCGGCCCAGCCCGCGGGGACTCGTTCGTAACGATCGGCGGCGGACGGGCGGCATCCTATCCCGTTTGGACTCCGGCGCGGATCACCTTCCAGCTCGGCGCGGGGGCCTCGAGCGGCAGCATTGCCGTGCATACGGCCGGCGGCACGAGCAACGGCGTTCCGTTCACCGTTCGTGGCGGGAACATCTACTTCGTGTCCACGTCGGGCGATGACAACAACAGCGGCAGTTTCGGCTCTCCGTGGCAGACGCTGCTGCATGCCCGCGACACCATGGCGGCCGGCGGCACGGTCTACGCCATGAACGGTGTCAGCCAGACCACTGACGATGGGTCGGGCTGGGACACCTGCATGTTGCTGAATACGGGCAACGGGGGGACCGCCGCCGCTCCGAACGCGATGATTGCCTACCCCGGCGCCACCGTCACCATCGGCAGCATCAATGGCCCGGACAGTGGAATACGGACCAACACGGGCGCCAACTACTGGGTGTTCGCCGGCCTCGTTCTGCGCGGGCAGAATGAAGCGATTACGCCATACGGCAACACGGGCTGGCGCATTGCCGGCAACGACATGAGCTGTCCGAACGGCAACGGCGCCACGGGCTGTTTTGAAGCCAACCTGTTCGATAACGCCGCGTTTTACGGCAACAACGTGCATGATACGGGCGCCTCCGGTGCTTCCGACCAGTACCAGGGCGTCTACTTCTCCACCGACAGCAACCATCTCGATATCGGCTGGAACACCATCGCGAACGTGCAGGGGTGCCGCGGGATCCAGATCAACTCTTCTCCGCTCGATGCCTCTAGCGGCTATAACCAGTACGACATCCGCATTCACGACAACCTGATCCACGACACGCAGTGCGACGGAATCGTGCTCGCCACGGTGGACCCGTCCCAGGGAGCCGTGCAGGTCTACAACAACATCATCTACAACGCCGGTGAGGGGCCGGCGACACCGGAAGGCGGTGGAAACTTTGCCTGTGTTTACGCGGCGGGGTACACCAACAACGGCCCGGCGGGCGGCGGCGTGGTACAGGTCTTCAACAATACGATGTACGACTGCGGCGCGATGAATCAGCCCGGCAGTTCAGGCGGGGTGGAGAATGGCGGCAACAACCCGAACCTGTCCATCCAGGCGGTCAATAACATCCTCGATCAGCCCCCTGGCCAGCCCTACATCGTCTCCTGGATTGGCAACTCATATAGCACCTCGGACGGCGGCGCTGCGATCACGGGGAGCAATAACCTGTTCTTCGGAAACGGCCCGGCGCCCGGCGGCTTCACCGCGTCCCTCAACGCCGATCCCCAGTTTGTCGACGTGGCGGATTATGACTTCCATTTGCTGGCCACGAGCCCGGCCCGCAACGCCGGAGTTAATACGGGTCTCGCGACCGATTTCGACGGCAACGCGCGCGTGGGGATATTCGATCTCGGCGCACTCGCTTTTGAAGCCGCCGGCGTGGTGTCCATCCAGTGCAACCCGCCAGCGCTCTATGCATCCACTTCGAGCGTCTGCGTGCTGAGTTTGGCGGCCGCGGCCCCTTCGGGCGGCACGCAAGTCTTCCTCTCGAGCGACAATCCCGAGTTGGGGTTGCCCGCGAGCGTGACGGTGCCGGCGGGTCTTGCCGACGCCACGATCACTCTCACTGCCGGAGCCGTTTCGGCGCGCGCCATGGCTACCCTTACGGCGGCCCTGGCCGGCGGCGCCGGATCGCTGGCTCAGCCGGTGTGGCTGTTGCCTCAAGGCGACACGTCGCCGTTGGTTCTGGCCGTAGTCAACAGCGCGAGCTACCAGGCGGATCCTCTGAGCCCCGGGGGCATGGTCACGATCTTCGGGATGAACCTTGGTCCAGCCCAGGGCACCGGTGCGCAACTGCAGAATGGCAGCGTATCTGCAACGCTGGCGGGCGTGAGAGCACTGTTTGGCGGCACTCCCGCGCCGCTGCTCTACGTCCAGGCGGGTCAGATCAACGCGGTGGTCCCTTATGGCGTCGGAACGAACAGCGTGCAACTCCAGGTAGAGGTCAACGCGGAGACCTCGAATCCTGTCACGCTGACCGTCGCGCCCGCCGCGCCCGCCATCTTCAGCGTGAATGTGTCCGGGAGCGGGCCGGCGGTGGTCATGAACCAGGACGGCAGCCTCAACTCACCCTCCAACCCCGCACTCCGGAATTCGGTCATTACTTTCTACGCCGACGGGCTCGGGCAGACGGATCCACCCGGCGTCGATGGACAAATTTCCGGCAGCACCCCGCCGCAGGCTGTTGCCCCAGTGGCGGTAATGATCGGAGGCGTCGCTTCCGAGGTGCAGTTCGCCGGTGGCGCGCCGGGTGCTTTCGCGGGCTTGTCTCAGGTCGTCGTGAGCGTGCCTGCTAACGCGCCCTCCGGAGCGGCTATATCCCTTCAATTGACCGTTGGCGGCGTGCCGAGTTCTGACGCCGTCACCCTGGCAGTCCAATAATGTCTCAAAGGCCCACGGAACCATGCCACGTGTAAGCGTAATCGTTCCTGCGTACAACGCAGCCGTATACCTTCCGGACGCCATCGAGAGCGTCATCCGGCAGACTTATACGGATTGGGAGATCGTAGTCGTCGATGATGGCAGCGTGGATAACACGCGTACGGTCGTTGGCTCCTACATCGCCAGATTGCAGGACAAGTTGCAGTACGTCTACCAGCCCAACCGCGGCCTGCCCGCGGCCCGGAACACCGCGATTCGCCATTCCCGTGGGGAGTTCATAGCCCTGCTGGATGCCGATGACCTATGTATGCCGCGGCGCCTGGAACTCAGTGTGGCGGCGCTCGACCGGAATCCCCGCGCGGGTCTGGTCCACGGGAGGATCGCGCGGATCGATGCCGCAGGCAATCTCGTCGACCAGCCGGTAATCGATTCCCGATATCTCTCGGGGAACATTAAGCGCCACATTTATAGCCGGCGCGCGCACCTGTCATGCTGCACGGTGATGTACCGTAAAGAGTGCATTTCGATCGCCGGCTATTTCGACGAAACCATGCGCGCCACCGAGGACCGCGATATGTGGTTCCGTATCGCCGAGAAGTTCGAGGTGGCTTTCGTTGACGAAATACTATCGCAGTATCGCCTCTCGCCGTTCGCCATGAGCAAGGATCTGGGGAGGATGCTGACCTGGCAGCGGTTCTTCGTGGAAAAGCATCACCAGAGAGGCGCATGCAGCCGCTTGGCCCTGCACCAGGCGCTGGGAAACATCTACCGGGAACGTGGGGATGCCTTCTTCAGCAGCAGCGGACGGCGGTCCGCGATGAGCGCCTATCTCCGGGCCGTCATGTACAATCCGTTCAGCGCGAAGAACGTCTATATGCTGATCCGGGCGGCCTTGGAGCCGCTGCTGGCTCGAGTGAGACCCGCAAGCGGCGGCGTGGCAACCCGGGCGAGACAGATCTAAATCGGGCCGCCGCCATCAAGGTCTGTAAAGACATGCGGGGAAGCTCCGGGCTCGCCACAGAGAACCAACGCATTAACGCGCATGCGGACGCCCCGGAGTCTTTCACAGTCCCGTCAGGGAGCCGTTCCCATTGGGATGAAAAAAAGCGGACGCCGGCTTGTCCGGCGCCCGCGTTGAGTGCTTAGTTACGGTCTGACTTACTGAACTGTGATCGGAGCGGTGATCGCTCCGTCCACGTAGTTGCCCGTCATCAGGCGGAACTCGTATTGGCCGGCTTTGGTGGGAGCGGTAATGGTATAGCTCCCTGTCGCCAAGCCGTGAGTCAGGTTCCACCAGAAGGGCTCCTGATCGTTGGTTTGTCCGTGTGCGAACAACGCGGCTTCAACTGCCTGTTTGCCATTGGGCACTGACCAAGTCACGGTGAGTTGGCCGCCTGGCGCGACTGTGGTCGCCGAGGTCGAAACCTTAAACTGAGCCACGCCGATGGGAAGCGGTATGCTGCGCGTCAGGATGGTCCAGGTATCCGCGTAGTAATAGCGGAACTCATAGATTCCGGGCGTCGCCGGCGCCGGGACGGTGAAGCGGCCGCTGGTGGCGCCGTTGGTGTTCCGGCTGGAGATCGTCCACCAATAGGGGGCGTCAAACGCCGAGAGTGCCATCCAGTCGTTTTTCGAGCTGCCGGGCGGGGCTTTCCAGGTTACCTGGATCGTGGAACCGACCAAGGTGAGTGTAAGGAGAGGGTTCGGCGCGGGAGCCGTCGTCAAGGTTATGGTCGCGCTGGCGGACTTGCTCTTGTCAGCGCTCGAGGTCGCGGTAACCTTCACCGTCTGCTGCGTGGTGACGCTGCTGGGAGCCGTATAGAGACCGGCCGTCGAGATCGTCCCCACCGCGGGGTTGATCGACCAGGTGACAGCCGTAGTGGTGGTGTTGCTGACCGTCGCCGTAAACTGCTGGCTCTGGGTGGAGCTGAGACTCACCGACGCCGGGCTGACGCCCACCGAGACCGCCGCGGCTGGCATGAGAGTCACCGCAGCCTTCGCGGACATGGCTGCATTGGCGCTCGAAGTGGCGGTAACTGTCACGGCCTGCTGCGCGGTGACGCTGCTGGGAGCCGAATACTTGCCGCTGGCGGAAATCGTCCCCACCGAGGGGCTGACCGACCAGGTAACGGCCGTGTTGCTGGTGTTGGTGCATGTTGCCGTAAACTGCTGGCTCTGACTGGCGTTAAGACTGACCGACGCCGGGCTGACGCTCACCGTCATCACCGCGGTGGGAACCAGAGTTACCGTGGCCGTCGCCGACTTGGTGGTACTGGCGCTTGAAGTGGCGGTAACCGTCACCGTCTGCTGCGTGGTGATGCTGCTTGGAGCCGTATAGAGACCGGCCGTGGAAATGGTCCCCACCGAGGGGCTGATCGACCAGGTAACGGCCGTGTTGGTGGAGTTGCTGACCGTCGCCGTGAACTGCTGGCTCTTACT